>Freddie_p2__coassemble_1471_pt1 | contig 30876 bp, 19 predicted proteins | sample Freddie_p2__metabat2_low_PE_016 | metagenome-assembled genome bin Freddie_p2
GCTTGGAGCAGGATACGGGACTCGAACCCGCCGCCTACTGCTTGGGAAGCAGTCGCTCTACCGGATGAGCTAACCCTGCAAGTGCTTATTTATATTAGCAGATTCTGCTGGCTTTGTCAACAGGTTTCCGGAAGGGATTTTCGACTTTTTGGGTTTTGGGGCCGGTCTGCCCCGGAAAATCGATGGATATAACGGCCAGAGATGAAAAAAAGCTTTTCTTTTGACGGTTTCATGGTATACTGTGCTATATAATAGGCTATATAATAGGCGGTCTTTCAATAAGGGAGCCTATGGCAAGAGCCCTTCCTGCCCTGGATGGGGCGGACAATGGCCGCCCGGGGCTGCCCGGCGGCAGATCATGAAAAAAGAGAGGCGGATGGAAATGTTGGATATGATTCAATGCACCAGCGGCGGAGCCTACTATGCCCGTGGAGAATGGGTCCCGGCGGATGAAAACGCAGGCCAGGTACTGGCGTCCAAGGGCTTTGATGCGGCTGCAGCAGCCCAGGCCAAAAAAGGCACGATGGCCTATGGCATCCTCAGTGCGCATAACCACAGCGGGGATGACGACGCATTGCAGCTGAAGTTCGATGCCATGGCCAGCCACGATATCACCTTTGTGGGCATTATCCAGACAGCGCGGGCTTCCGGGCTGGAGCGTTTCCCGATCCCGTATGTGCTCACCAACTGCCACAACAGCCTGTGTGCAGTGGGGGGGACGATCAATGAGGACGACCACCGGTTTGGTCTGTCCGCCGCTCAAAAATACGGCGGGATCTTTGTTCCGCCCCATCTGGCGGTGATCCACCAGTATATGCGGGAGCAATTTGCCGGCTGCGGCAAAATGATCCTCGGCTCGGACTCTCATACCCGTTATGGTGCTTTGGGCACTATGGCCATCGGTGAGGGCGGCGGCGAGCTGGCAAAGCAGCTGCTGGGCCGCACCTACGATGTGGCCCGGCCCGGCGTGGTGGCCATCTACCTCACCGGAGCGCTGCCTGCTGGCTGCGGCCCCCACGATGTGGCCATTGCGCTGGTGGGCAAGCTGTTCCAGAGCGGCTATGTCAAGAACAAGGTCATGGAATTTGTAGGCCCTGGCATCGCTTCGCTGCGGCAGGATACCCGCAATGCCATTGATGCAATGACCACCGAGACCACCTGCTTGTCCTCTATTTGGGAAACAGACGAGACCACCCGCCGTTTCCTGGCTGCACATGGCAGAGAGAAGGATTATAAGCCCCTGGCTCCGGCAGAGCTGGCCTATTACGATGGTCTGGTCACGGTGGATCTGTCTCGTATCCGCCCCATGATCGCCCTGCCGATGCACCCGTCCAACGCATTCACCATTGAGGAGCTGAACGCCAACCTGGAGGATATCCTGCACCAGTGCGAGCAGAACGTGCAGCAGCTGGTGGGCCGAAAGGACGTAAAGCTGGATCTGTGCAGCAAGATCGAAAATGGCCGGCTGCGGGTGGATCAGGGGGTCATTGCAGGCTGCGCCGGCGGCCTGTTTGACAGCATCTACGAGGCCAATTCCATCCTCAAAGGTCATACCGGCGGCTGCGGAGATTATGCCCTCAGCGTATACCCCGGCAGCCAGCCCATTATGATGGAGCTGGTGCGCACGGGGGTCATTGGTCAGCTGATGGCCAGCGGCGCAACGGTGCGCACGGCTTTCTGCGGTCCGTGCTTTGGCGCAGGAGATGTGCCCGCCAACGGAGCGTTGTCCATCCGGCATACCACCCGCAACTTCCCCAGCCGGGAGGGTTCCAAGCCTGGTTCCGGCCAGCTGTCCGGCGTGGCGCTGATGGATGCCCGCAGCATTGCGGCTACCACGGCCAATGGCGGCCTGCTGACCGCCGCCACCGAGGTGGATTACGATCCTACCGTACCGGAGTACCAGTACGACCCCTCCAGCTACGATGCCCGGGTCTACCAGGGCTTTGGCAAGGGCAGCTACGACACCCTGCTCAAGCTGGGTCCCAACATCAAAGACTGGCCGGAGATCGCCCCCTTGGGGGAGAACCTGCTGTTGAAGGTGGCTTCGTTCATTACCGACCCTGTCACCACCACCGATGAGCTGATCCCTTCGGGCGAGACCAGCTCCTACCGTTCCAACCCCTTGGGTCTGGCCGAATTTACCCTTAGCCGCAAGGACCCCGCCTATGTGGGCCGTGCCAAAGCCGTCCAGTCGGAGGAGGCTGCCCGCCGGGCAGGGCAGGGGGATGCGTCCCTGCTGGATAAGATCCATGCTGTGCCCGGCTGCGAGGCTCTGACCTGGGCGGATGTACAGCTGGCTTCCACCATTTATGCGGTCAAGCCCGGCGATGGTTCCGCCCGGGAGCAGGCAGCCTCCTGCCAGCGTGTGCTGGGCGCCGGAGCAAATATCGTGTCCGAGTATGCCACCAAGCGCTACCGCTCGAACCTGATCAACTGGGGTATGCTGCCGCTGCAGCTGTCCGGCCCGGCACCGTTTGGACTGGGCGATTATATCCTGATCCCCAATGTGCGCCAGGCGCTGGAAGGCGATTTACAAAACATCCCCGCTTATGTGCTGGGGGAGAAGGTGCTGCCCTTTACTCTGTACATGGCTCCGCTGACGGCGGATGAGCGCCGCATCCTGGCGGATGGCTGCCTGATCAACTACTATAAACACTAAAAAAGAGGTCTTTACTTCATGCCTGGCGATCTTCATTCTCATTCTACATTTTCAGATGGCTCGGTGCCCATTGGCCGCCTGCCGCTCATGGCTTCCCGGCTGGGCATCGGCACACTGGCGGTCTCGGATCATGACACCCTGCTCAGTGTCCGCTACGCCTATGATCATCCGGTGCAGGAGGGGGTGCGTCTGATCCCCGCCACCGAGCTTACCGGCTACGATTTTGCCCGCAAACATCGGGTGCATCTGCTGTGTTATTGGCCTGACCCGGAGGACGAGGGGATGCGGGCGCACTGCGATCTGATGCGCCAGCGCCGCAACGAGTGCTGCCTGCAAAGCGCCCGGGAGCTGGAGGCGATGTACCCTCAGTTCCGTACCGAGCAGGCGCTGGAATACTGCAAGGACAGCGGGGTGCTGTATAAGTGCGACCTGATGCGGGCGCTGCAGCATCTTGGCCTGAGCGATGGCAATATTTACGGGGAGACCTACCATTACCTGTTTGGATGGGAGCCGCGGGGCGTGGTGCTGCACTCGCCGGAGTATCCGCCGGTGGAGCAGGTGCTGGATATGGCCCATAAGGCGGGAGCCGTGGTGGTCCTGGCACACCCGACGGTATATAAAAGTATGCCGCTGGTGCGGGAACTGGCTGCCGCAGGGAAGATCGACGGCATAGAGGTGGATCACCCCCGCAACAGCCCGGCAGACCGTGCAGAGTGCATCGAGCTGTGCCGGAAGTATGGGCTGATCCCGCTGGGCGGCAGTGATTTTCATGGAGCCAATCACAAAGTGCCCCACCCGCTGGGCACCTGCCTGACCGCGGATGAATCGCTGGCACGTCTGGAGGAACTGGCGGCGGCACGCCGTCATGTCCGGTGACCGGACGGATCAAGATATAGGATAAAAAAGAAAAGAGGATATCTAAACCATGAGCAAGAGTTTTCGTTACCCGAACCACGGCACCTGTTCCCGTGAGACCCTGATCACCCTGAACGAGGACCATACCATTGAATCCATCCAGGTGGTGGGCGGCTGCAATGGCAACCTGAAGGGCATCAGCAGCCTGCTGCAGGGCATGAAGGCAGAGGACGCCATTGCCCGTATGGAGGGTACCACCTGCGGTCCCCGTCCCACCAGCTGCCCGGACCAGATCGCACAGAATCTGCGCCGCGCCCTGGCAGAGCTGGGCTAAGAGCTGCAAAACCATCCAATAGAAAAAAGTCCCGCCCCACAGCAGGTAGCTCTGCCGTGGGGCGGGACTTTGCTTATATTAGGATAGGGGCACAAGGGGCGGCACACACAAAGCGGCGGCCCGTGCCATGCTTACTGCTTCGCCTTCATGTAGATGTGATGGGGCAGACCGGCAATGTACAGCGGGGTCAGCTCCGCTTGGATCAGCGGGCGGGCGTAAGCCAAAAATTCCTCCGTCATCTGGGTATGGTTCTCGTTCATCCAGCTCAAGGGCACCTTTTTCTCCAGGTTGGCTACTTCGCTGATGGGGTGCAGCTCGGTGGTGCACTGGTAGGGGTTGTTGGACAGGCGCTTCAATGCAACCATCTGCCCGGTGACGCCCTCAAAAGCAGCCTTGGCGGCAGCGCCGCCCACCTGGTATGCCTCGGTGATATCGGTGCGGCTGGTCAGGTGACCGGCACAGCGCTGCAGGGTAGCAAGCTCGATGCAGCGGGTCTTGGTGTCCAGCTTGCGGGCGATCACGTTGGCCAGATACCGGGCAGTGCCGGTCAGGGCTTTGTGGCCAAAGGCGTCCACTGCGTGCACATCATCCGCCAGCTCACAGACATAGCGGCCGTCCTCCAGCTTGACGCCCTCGGAAACAGCGATCACGATGCTGGGCTTGGTCTCCTGCATGGCCTGGACCTTTTCGACAAAACGATCCACGTTGAACGGCACTTCCGGCAGGCAGATCATATCCACACCTTCACAGTCATCGCTCTTAGCCAGGGCAGCGGCGGCGGTCAGCCAGCCGGCATTGCGGCCCATGATCTCCACAACGGTGACATATTTGGTGCCGTAGACCGTAGCATCCCGGATGATCTCCTTCATCACCACACCAATGTACTTGGCCGCAGAGCCATAGCCGGGGGTGTGGTCGGTGGCCATCAGGTCGTTGTCGATGGTCTTGGGCACGCCCATGAACCGGATATCGCTGTCGATACGGGTGCCGTAGTCTGCCAGCTTGCCGATGGTATCCATGGAGTCGTTGCCGCCGATGTAGAAGAAGTAGCCCACATCCAGCTTGTCCAGGATCGCAAACAGCTTTTTGTAGACCGACTCATCCTCCCGCCAATCCGGCAGCTTATAGCGGCAGCTGCCCAAAAAGCTGGAAGGGGTGCGCTTCAGCAGCTCGATGTCCAGGTCATCCGTGAGGTACTGGGACAGATCCACGACCCGCTCCTCCAAAAGCCCCGCTACACCGTTGCACATACCGTACACGACGGATGCGCCGCGGTTTTTGCAGCTTTCAAACACACCGGCCAAGCTTGCATTGATGACCGAGGTGGGGCCGCCGGATTGACCAACGATTGCGTTCTTACCCATGATGATTTCTCCTTTTTTGTTTTCGGCTTTGATCGGCTTTATCCTGCCCGGCAGCAGCAGGGCGGGACAGAGCCTTTATTGAGATCGTGCAGGCGCACGAAAACAAGACTAAAGGGATGGGGGAAAGGGGCTGCATCCGGCAGGATACGCCAGGTGCAGAACGGGATCAAAGGCAGATGTGACGGGGGGTGCCGTTGACGTAAACAGGGGTCACCTCATCCAGGATCAAGGGGCGGGCGTACTCCTCAAAAGCGGAGGTCACCTGCATCCCGTCCGGGGTGATCCATTCCAGCGGGACCTTCTTTTCCAGGTTGGCCACCTGCTGTACGTCCACCAGCTCCGTGACACACTGATAGGGGTAGGCAGAGATCCGTTTCAGTGCGACCATGCGGCCGGTCTCCCCGGCAAAGGCGGCAGCAGCAGCGGCACCGCCCACGGCGTAGGCTTCGTTTACGTCGGTGCGGCTGGCCAGATGGCTGGCGCAGCGCTGCAGGGTGGAAAATTCGATCGCGCGGCTCTTGCAGCCCAGCTTGTCGTGGATCAGCTCGGACAGATACCGGCTGGTTCCGCTGAGGATGGCTTTGTGGCCAAAGGCATCCAGCTGCCCGGCGGTGGACACCAGGTCGCACAGATAGGTGCCGTCTGCGGTTTTGACGCCCTCGCTGGCGGCAATGATCACGTTGGGCTTTGTGCGCTGCAGCTCGTCCACCCGTGCCAGGAATTTTTCCTGGTCAAAGGGCACTTCCGGCAGCAGGATCAGGTCGGGGCCGTCGCAGTCGTCGCCGCCGGCCAGGCAGGCGGCGCCGGCCAGCCATCCGGCATGACGGCCCATGATCTCGGCTACGGTCACGCTGCGCATATTGTAGACCGAGGAATCCTGGATGACCTCCTTGAGGATGGTGGCAATGTACTTGGCTGCAGAACCGTAACCAGGGGTGTGGTCGGTCAGACACAGGTCGTTGTCGATGGTCTTGGGCACCCCGATAAAGCGGATGGGGCTGCCCACCGAGCTGGCATAGCGGGAGAGCTTGGCAATGGTGTCCATGGAGTCGTTGCCGCCGATGTAGAACACGGCGCACACCTCGTATTTGTCAAACAGGGTAAACAGCTTGACAAAGGGGGCGCTGTCTTTTTCCGGGTCCGGCAGCTTATAGCGGCAGCTGCCCAGGTAACTGGAAGGCGTGCGCTTCAGCAGCTCGATGCTCAGCCGGTCGTCCAGCAGAACATTCAGCTCTACCAGCTCCTCCTTCAACAGTCCCTCGATGCCGTACTTCATCCCGTAGACCGTGTCGGCGCCCATGCTGCGGGCTGCCTTGTAGACACCCGCCAGGCTTGCGTTGATGACGGCGGTGGGGCCGCCCGACTGGCCGACGATGACGTTCCTGGCCATGATAGTTCCTCCTTCTTATCTGTGGGTTGGCTGCGGCTGGCTGGACTGTGTCGGATGCAAAAGCCCCGTGCTGCCCTGCACTGCATCACAAGAGCCCCGATGTCCCAAAGCCTGCGCCGCAAGTCGTACAAAAAAGTAGCAGCCTTGTTTGCACGGTTTTTGTAAAATGTGTAAATTCAGCTACGATTCTATTGTAACCATTTTGCGTGTTGTATGCAAGACCCAATTGGTTGCGAAGGCAAAAAAAATATGCTAAAATGGTACGACACAGGGGCTGTGTCCGGGTCTGTGCTCCCGGAGCCCTATGTAACGCCGACAGGAAAGGTGGATAAGACCACAATGGGCATCTCACACGAATATCATTCCGCACATGCACGGCCTGCGCAGCGCCGGGGCAAAAGCGTATTTATATTGCGGCTGGCTGGTACAGCTGCTGCCATTTTGCTGATCTCTGCTGCCGTGACAGCTGTTTTGCAGCACGGCGGGCCGGAACAGGCTGCCTCTGTTCCGGTACAGCCCAGCGGCACAGCGCAGGAGATCCTGGCGCCGCTGCCCATGCAGGGGCAGGGGACAACTGGAGAGCCGGATGTGCAGCCTGGAGTGGTGGAGCTGGAAGCGTTTGGTCCGGCTCTCCAAACACCAGGGGCATATGCGCTGCGTGCGTATGATGCGCAGACCATTCGTCAGCCTGCCTGTGGACAGGTAGACCTGAGCTACTTTGCGGATGCAGCGTTTCTGGGCGATAGCCTGACGGTGGGCTTTTCGGATTACAGCATCCCTCTGGGCGGTGCACTGATCTGCGGCTATACCGGTGTGGGGCCGGACGCCATCGTCAACCGCAGCACGGTCAAGAGCCCGGTCCGCGGTCCGGAAGTGGCGCTGGACGTGCTGGCGGCAGCGCAGCCCAAAAAACTCTATCTGCTGCTGGGCACCAATACCCTGACCAGGGCGGGCGCAGAGGGCAAGTTCCTGGCCTATTACGGCCAGATGCTGGATGTGCTGCGGCAGACGCTGGGGGATCAGTGCCGGATCTATGTGCAGTCCATTCCGCCGGTGCGGCCCAATGCAGCCGCCGAGCGTCCGGGTCTTGCCAGTGAGTCGCTGCGGGCTGTCAACGAGCAGCTGGCGCAGCTGGCGGATGCAAAGGGTTGCATTTACCTGGATCTGTGGGAGACGCTGGCCGATGGAGAGGGCAATTTGAAGGAGATCCTGGCTGCACCGGACGGCGTGCACCTGTCTGCCGGCAATGGCTATGGAGCCTGGGTCACCTATCTGCGCAACCACGCCCAGTACGACCCCGCCAACCCCTGGACCCCCGGCAGTGTATACAGCCAGGGCTGACCAAAGATAAAAATCCCCCGCAGCGGCTCTTTTCAGAGCGCTGCGGGGGATTTTTGTGTATTTACAGCAGCTTACTTCTTCTTGCTCTTAGCTTTCATGCGCTGCTCGTGGTTCAGGATCTGCTTGCGGATACGCAGGTTCTGGGGGGTGACCTCCAGCAGCTCGTCCTGTGCCAGGAACTCCAGGCTGCCCTCCAGGCTCAGCTTGCTGATGGGCACCAGACGCAGAGCGTCGTCCGAGCCGGAAGCGCGGGTGTTGGTCAGGTGCTTGGTCTTGCAGATGTTCACGTCCACATCCTCACCGGTGGGGGTGTAGCCGATGACCATGCCCTCGTAGACCTTCTCGCCGGGTCCGATCAGCAGGGTGCCGCGCTGCTGGGCATTGAACAGGCCGTAGGTGACAGACTCGCCAGTCTCAAAGCTCACCAGAGAACCGGTGGCGCGGTTGGCGATCATGCCGGCCCACACATCGTAGCCGTCAAAGATCTGGTTCAGGATGCCCTCACCATGGGTGTCGGTCAGGAACTGGTTGCGGTAGCCGAACAGGCCGCGGCTGGGCATCCGGAACTCCAGACGCACACGGGTGTCGCCCAGAGCTTCCATCTGCTGCAGGATGGCCTTGCGCTGGCCCAGACCGGTCATGACAGCACCCTGATACTGGGTGGGCACGTCGATCACCACGTGCTCCATGGGCTCGTAGGTCTTGCCGTCGATCACCTTGGTCAGAACGTGGGGAGGGGAGACCTGCAGCTCGTAGCCTTCACGGCGCATGGTCTCGATGAGGATGGACAGGTGCATCTCGCCACGGCCCATGACCCGGAAGGAATCGGTGGTGGGGGAGTCCTCCACCTTCAGGGCCACGTCCTTCAGCAGCTCCTTCTGGAGGCGGTCACGGATCTGGCGGCTGGTGACGAACTTGCCCTCACGGCCAGCCAGGGGGCTGTCGTTGACCGAGAAGGTCATCTCCACGGTGGGGTCATTGATCTTCACAAAGGGCAGGGGCTCCACCTGAGAGGGGCTGCACAGGGTGTTGCCGATGGTCACATCCGGCAGACCGGAGAAGGCCACGATATCGCCGGCGGTGATGTTGTCGCAGGGCTGGCGGCCGTTGGCCTGGAAGTCGTAGAGCTTGGTCAGGCGGCCCCGCATCTTCAGGTCCGGGTTGTGCCAGTCGCACACCACCACTTCCTCGCCTACCTTGGCTACGCCGTTCTGGATGCGGCCAATGCCAATGCGGCCCACGAACTCGTTGTAGTCCACAGAGGACACCAGCATCTGGAAGGGAGCCTCAGGGTCGCCTTCCGGGGGCTGGATGGTGTCCAGCAGGGTGTCGAACAGGGGCATCAGGTCGGTGCCGGGCACATCCGGGTCCAGGCTGGCGGTACCCTGACGGCCGCAGCAGAACAGGATGGGGCAGTCCAGCTGCTCGTCGGAGGCACCCAGGTCCATCAGCAGGTACAGCACCTCGTCGATGACCTCTTTGATGCGGGCATCGGGGCGGTCGATCTTGTTGATGGCCACCACCAGGCTCAGGTTCTGCTGCAGAGCCTTCTGCAGAACAAAGCGGGTCTGGGGCATGCAGCCCTCAGCGGCGTCCACCAGCAGCAGCACGCCGTTGACCATCTTCAGCACACGCTCCACCTCGCCGCCAAAGTCGGCGTGGCCCGGAGTGTCCACGATGTTGATCTTCACGCCCTTGTAGGTGCAGGAGCAGTTCTTGGCCAGGATGGTAATGCCGCGCTCACGCTCGATGTCGCCGCTGTCCATCACACGCTCGGACACCACCTGATTGTCACGGAAAGCGCCGCTCTGGCGCAGCAGGGCGTCCACCAGGGTGGTCTTGCCGTGGTCAACGTGAGCGATAATAGCGACGTTGCGCAAATCGTTACGAACCATAAATATACAACCTCTCTATTCAGATCTTCTTAGAAGGAATATCATACTGTCTGAGTTTATCGCATCCCGGGGTGGTTTGTCAAGGTTGTATAAAAATTTTTTCAGTCTTTCGGCGTTTTGCCTGAGAAAAACCTGCGTTTTTGGGGGGCACTGGGGCACAAAATGTGGTATACTGAACGTAACCCAAAGGTTTGTGGGAGATGGCAGCGGGATGCTTGCATTTTCATGGACCGGGGGCCACTATAATGTATTATTAAGACCGTTTCAACGCCCGTGCTCCGGGCGCGATGGGAGGTGTCCACTGTGAAACTGACATTTTTGGGTGCGAACCATGAAGTTACAGGCAGCTGTACCTTGTTGGAGGCCGCCGGCAAGCGGATCTTGATCGACTGCGGCATGGAACAGGGACGGGATACCTATGAAAACCAGCCTTTGCCGGTGCCGGCAGGTGAGGTGGACTGTGTGCTGATCACACACGCCCATATTGACCATACCGGACTGCTGCCGCTTTTGGTGCGCAACGGTTTTGGGGGCGAGATCTACGCCACGACACCTACGGTAGAGCTGTGCGGCATCATGCTGCGGGACTCGGCGCATATCCAGGAGTTTGAGGCGGAGTGGAAAAACCGCAAAGGCCAGCGCTCCGGTGCAGACCCAGTGGAGCCCATGTACACGGTCCAGGATGCAGAGGCGGCCATCAAGCTGTTCCACGGCGTGCCCTATAACACACAGTTTGCCCTGGCGCCGGGGGTAGAGGTCCGCTTTGTGGATGTGGGACATCTGCTCGGCTCGGCCAGTGTGGAGATCTGGGTCACAGAGGAAGGCAAAACGGTCAAGCTGGTGTTTTCCGGCGATATCGGCAACCTGAATCAGCCGATCCTGAAAGATCCCGCCTATCTGCACGAGGCAGATTATGTGGTGATGGAGTCCACCTACGGCGACCGCAGCCACGGCCCCCGGCCGGACTATGTAGGGGAGCTGAGCGCTATTTTGCAGCGCACCCTGGACCGGGGCGGCAATGTGGTCATCCCCAGCTTTGCGGTGGGCCGCACCCAGGAGATGCTGTATTTTATCCGGGAGATCAAAAACCGGGGCCTGGTCAAAGGGCACGGCAATTTCCCGGTCTATATCGACAGTCCGCTGGCCATTGAAGCGACCCGCATCTTCCATGAGACGGATTCTGCCTGCTTTGATCAGGAAACACGGGAGCTGCTGGCACAGGGAGTCCACCCGATCCTGTTCCCGGGGCTGCGGGTCAGCGTGACCAGTGAGGAATCCCGCCAGATCAACTCGGACCGGGAGCCCAAGGTCATCCTTTCTGCCAGCGGTATGTGTGAGGCGGGCCGTATCCGCCATCATCTGAAGCATAACCTTTGGCGGCCGGAGAGCACCATCCTGTTTGTGGGCTATCAGGCCGCAGGCACCTTGGGACGAGTCCTGCTGGAGGGTGCCCCGCAGGTAAAACTGTTTGGTGAGACCATCGAGGTGCAGGCGGAGCTGTGTCAGCTGACCGGTATGTCCGGCCATGCAGACCGGGAAGGGCTGCTGCGCTGGATCGAAGCCTTTGACACAAAACCCAAGCGGGTATTCGTCAACCATGGCGAGGACGAAGTGGAGAACCAGTTCGTTCAGCTGCTGCAGGAGCGGGGCTTTACCGCTTGTGCGCCTTACAACGGGGCGCAGTGGGTCTTGGGCGCAGAGGGTGCAGTCTGTGTTCAGGAGGGCAGCCGGGAGAAGGTGCAGCGCCGCACTGGCACGGAGGGGCCGAGCCGTGCTGCATCGGTATTCCAGCGGCTGGTCAATGCAGGCCGCCGTCTGCTGCGGGTCATCGAGCACAACCAGGGCGGAGCAAACAAGGACCTGGCCCGCTTTGCCGACCAGATCAATGCCCTGTGCGACAAGTGGGACCGCTGAACCTAAGCGGGAAAGCGCAGACCGCACATCTTTTTACAGCCCTGCCGGGAAGCGCTGCCCGGCAGGGCTTTTTTGTGTGCGGCAGGGGAGGGGAAGGCAAGAGCAAACATAGACAAAATGCACAAGGCGCTTTTGGTCAGGAACGCAAAAAACAGAAAAATCAAGACGAAAAATGCTCAAAGCATACACGTCTCCGGGTGTACCGCAAAAACCGGTCTGAAAGAAAAAATCTGCTCAAAAACCCGAAAATGGCTTGACACCAGGGGTTTTTGTGTTATACTGAAATAGTATCACATAATGGCCTAGTGCGCCAAAAACGGGGTTTGAGGCGTCGGCACTTTGGGGCGTTCATCCTAAAGTTTGTTAAAAATGCCGAAACTCTCCGCGCTGCGCGGGCCGAATTATGTGCGTGTGCTCAAATTTCGACCCGCGTATGCAACATCCGTAGAGTATAAAAGTAAGGAGTGGTTGATTTTATGATGAAAGTCAAGCCCGTAAAGCTCGGCAAAACCGAGCGCATGAGCTTCTCCCACATCGACGAAGTCATCAGTATGCCCAACCTGATCGAGGTCCAGAAGAACTCGTATCAGTGGTTTCTGGACGAGGGCCTGAAAGAGGTCTTCCATGACATCGGCGCCATTGAGGATTACACCGGCAACCTGGCACTGAGCTTTGTGGATTTCCGCCTGGACAAGGAGCCGAAGTATTCCATCAAGGAGTGCAAAGAGCGGGACGTGACCTACGCTGCCCCGCTGCGTGTCACGGCTCGTCTGCTGAATAAGGAGACCGGCGAGGTCAAAGATCAGGAGATCTTCATGGGTGACTTCCCGCTGATGACCGATGCGGGCACCTTTGTGATCAATGGTGCAGAGCGCGCTATCGTCAGCCAGCTGGTCCGTTCTCCCGGCGTATTCTACGGCGATGCAAAGGACAAGGTGGGCAACGACCTGTACAGCGCCACCATGAACCCCAACCGCGGTGCCTGGCTGGAGTATGAGACCGATGCTTCCAACGTGTTCTATGTCCGCATCGACAAGAACCGCAAGCTGCCGGTCACCGTGCTGTGCCGTGCCCTGGGCCTGTCCTCGGATGAGGATATCCTGAACTACTTCGGCGAGGATGAGCGCATCCTGGCCACCCTGGAGAAGGATACCACCAAGAATAAGGAAGAGGGCCTGCTGGAGGTCTACCGCAAGCTGCGCCCCGGCGAGCCTCCCACGGTGGAGTCCGCTACCAGCCAGATCAATATGCTGTTCTTTGACCCCCGCCGGTACGATCTGTCCCGGTTTGGCCGGTACAAGATGAACAAGAAGCTGGCTCTGGCCCGCCGTATCATCGGCCATGTGGCTGCGGATAACGTGGTGGCCCCCCTGACCGGCGAGATCCTGATCGAGGCTGGCTCCAAGATCACCCGCGCAATGGCAGAGCAGGCAGACGCTGCTGGTGTCAGCCTGGTCACCCTGCGCATCGATGACAAGGACGTCAAGGTCATCACCAACGGCTGTGTGGACGCACAGGCTTTCTTCTCCTTCGACGTGAAGGAGTGCGGCATCAACGAGCGCTGCTCTTTTGAGGAGATCCGCAAGATCCTGGACACCACCTCCGATGTGGAGGAGCAGAAGGAGCTGCTGTGCCGCAACCACGACCAGCTGATCGGCCGCACCGTTACCACTGCGGACATCTTTGCTTCCATCAACTACCTGAACGGCCTGGCCCACGGCATCGGCTCTACCGATGATATCGACCACCTGGGCAACCGCCGTATCCGCAGCGTGGGCGAGCTGCTGCAGAACCAGTTCCGCATCGGCTTCTCCCGTATGGAGCGTGTGATCCGTGAGCGCATGACCCTGCAGAGCCAGGATCAGAGCGTCATCACCCCGCAGGCACTGATCAACATCCGTCCTGTGGTGGCTGCCATCAAGGAGTTCTTTGGCTCCTCTCCGCTGTCTCAGTTCATGGACCAGAACAACCCTCTGGCTGAGCTGACCCATAAGCGCCGTCTGTCCGCTCTGGGCCCTGGCGGTCTGAGCCGTGACCGTGCAGGTTTCGAGGTCCGTGACGTTCACTACAGCCACTACGGCCGTATGTGCCCCATCGAGACGCCGGAAGGCCCCAACATCGGTCTGATCTCTTACCTGGCATCCTATGCTAAGATCAACGCGTATGGCTTCGTGGAGGCCCCTTACCGTAAGGTGAAAAAGACCTACGATGAGGAAGGCCGCCTGATCGACCAGGTCGTTACCGATGAAGTGGAGTATATGACCGCTGATCTGGAGGACGAGTACGTCGTCGCCCAGGCCAACGAGCCCCTGGATGAGAGCAAGCACTTCAAGCGGCAGCGCGTGTCTGCCCGCCGCCGGGACGAGATTTTGGAAATCGACGCTGAAAAGGTCGATTATATGGACGTTTCTCCCCGGATGATGGTCTCTGTGGCAACCGCCTGCATCCCCTTCCTGGAGAACGACGACTGTAACCGTGCTCTGATGGGCTCCAACATGCAGCGTCAGGCCGTGCCTCTGATGGTCACCCAGCAGCCGCTGGTCGCCACCGGTATGGAGTACAAGGCAGCTACCGACTCTGGTACTGCTGTGCTGGCCAAGAACGACGGCATCGTGGAAAAGGTGGATGCAGACCATGTGCTGGTGCGCACCACCGCAGGTGCCCTGGAGGATTACGCTCTGGTGAAGTTTGCCCGCTCCAACGCAGGCACCTGCATCAACCAGCGCCCCATCGTGGAAGTAGGGGAGACCGTCAAGGCAGGCCAGGTGCTGGCCGATGGCCCTGCTATGCGCAATGGTGAGATCTCTCTGGGCAAGAACGCTCTGATCGGCTTCATGACCTGGGAGGGCTACAACTACGAGGACGCCGTCCTGCTGAACGAGAAGATCGTCCGCGAGGATGTGTACACCTCCATCCATATCGAGGAGTACGAGACCGAGTCTCGTGACACCAAGCTGGGACCTGAGGAGATCACCCGTGATATCCCCAACGTCTCCGAGGATGCCCTGAAGGACCTGGACGAGCGCGGTATCATCCGCATTGGCGCCGAGGTCAAGAGCGGCGATATCCTGGTTGGTAAGGTCACCCCCAAGGGCGAGACCGAGCTGACCGCTGAGGAGCGCCTGCTGCGTGCTATCTTTGGTGAGAAGGCCCGTGAGGTGCGTGACACCTCCCTGCGTGTGCCCCATGGCGAGTATGGCATCATTGTGGATGTCAAGGTGTTCACTCCGGAAAACAGCGACGAGCTGCAGCCCGGCGTGCGCCAGGTGGTGCGCTGCTACATTGCCCAGAAGCGTAAGATCAGCGTGGGCGATAAGATGGCAGGCCGTCACGGCAACAAGGGTGTCGTTTCCCGCATCCTGCCGCAGGAGGATATGCCGTACCTGCCGGACGGCACCCCGCTGGATATCGTGCTGAACCCGCTGGGCGTTCCCTCCCGTATGAACATCGGTCAGGTGCTGGAAGTCAACCTGGGCTATGCAGCCAAGGCTTGCGGCATCAAGGTCATGACCCCGGTGTTCGACTCCGCACGAGAGAATGATATCGGCGATGCATTTGATACTGCCCGGGAGATGTGGCACGGCGAGAACGCCCCGCATACCCCACCAAGCTCCCCCGGATCATGGGCGAGAAGGGCCATATCATCGATTTCTCCAAGATCGAGCTGGACCGCGACGGCAAGACCACCGTTTACGATGGCCGTACCGGCGAAAAGTTCGACAACCGGGTCACGGTGGGCTATATGTACTACCTGAAGCTGCACCACCTGGTCGACGATAAGATCCATGCCCGTTCCACCGGCCCCTACTCTCTGGTCACGCAGCAGCCCCTGGGCGGCAAGGCCCAGTTCGGCGGCCAGCGCTTCGGCGAGATGGAGGTCTGGGCACTGGAGGCTTACGGTGCAGCTTATACCCTGCAGGAGATCCTGACCGTCAAGTCCGACGACGTGGAGGGCCGTGTCAAGACCTACGAGGCCATCGTCAAGGGCGAGCCGGTGCCGCAGCCGGGTATTCCGGAGTCCTTCCGCGTTATGCTCAAGGAGCTGCAGTCCCTGGGTCTGGACGTGGTGGTCCAGGACAAGGAAGGCAACGAGATCGATATGCGCCAGAACTTTGACGACGAGGAGACCGGCTTTGATATGCGCGATGTTGCCGGTACCGAGACTGTCACCAACGAGAACGAGCTGGCAGGCGACTACACCATCAAGGACGCAGGCTCCAGCTTCGATGATCCTTCTGTGCTGGAGGACAGCTCCAGCGAAGCGGCTCCCGCTTCTTTTGACGAAGTGGACATTGAATGACCCCTCAGGGTCGCCCGGTGCGGCGGCCGGCAGAAAAGCCGGTGACCCGCCGCAGCCGGTGCGGACCCGCACAGCCGCGTGTTATCATCGAGACAACTAGAGATTAAGGAAGGGTTCGTTTCATGGAAAACAACGTTTTCGATTCGATCAAAATCGGCCTTGCCTCTCCCGATCAGATCCGCAAGTGGAGCTACGGCGAGGTGAAGAAGCCGGAGACCATCAACTACCGCACCCTGAAGCCGGAGCGCGACGGCCTGTACTGCGAGCGCATTTTTGGACCTACCAAGGACTGGGAGTGCCACTGCGGTAAGTACAAGCGCATCCGTTATAAGGGCAAGGTCTGCGACCGCTGCGGCGTTGAGGTCACCAAGGCAAAGGTCCGCCGCGAGCGTATGGGCCACATCGAGCTGGCCGCTCCGGTCAGCCACATCTGGTACTTCAAGGGCATCCCCAGCCGCATTGGTCTGATGCTGGACATCAGCCCCCGCCTGCTGGAGAAGGTGCTGTACTTTGCCAGCTATATCGTCACCAACCCCGGTTTGACCCCGCTGGAGAAAAAGCAGCTGCTGACCGAGAAGGAATACCGGGAGATGCAGGAGCGCTACGGCGATGAGTTCGAGGCATCGATGGGTGCTGAGGCCATCCAGGAGCTGCTGCGGGAGATCGACCTGGATCAGCTCAGTGCGGAGCTGACCGCTGAGGTGGAGAAGTCCTCCGGCCAGAAGCGTGTCCGCATCCTGAAGCGCCTGGAGGTCGTGGAGGCTTTCCGCATCTCCGGCAACCGCCCCGAGTGGATGGTCATGGACGTTCTGCCGGTGCTGCCGCCGGATCTGCGCCCCATGGTCCAGCTGGATGGCGGCCGCTTTGCTACCTCTGACCTGAACGATCTGTATCGCCGGGTCATCAACCGCAACAACCGTCTGCGCCGTCTGCTGGAGCTGGGCGCACCGGATATTATCGTCCGCAACGAGAAGCGGATGCTGCAGGAGGCTGTGGACAGCCTGATCGACAACGGCCGCCGCGGCCGTCCGGTCACCGGCCCCAACAACCGTGCCCTGAAGAGCCTGTCTGATATGCTCAAGGGCAAGCAGGGCCGCTTCCGTCAGAACCTGCTGGGCAAGCGCGTGGACTACTCCGGCCGTTCCGTTATCGTTGTCGGCCCTGAGCTGCGTATGGACCAGTGTGGTCTGCCCAAGGAGATGGCTTTGGAGCTGTTCAAGCCCTTTGTCATGAAGGACCTGGTGGAAAAGGGCATTGCCAACAACATCAAGTCCGCCCGCAAGATGGTGGAGCGTGCAAAGCCGGAAGTCTGGGACAGCCTGGAGACTGTGATCCAGGGTCATCCCGTGCTGCTGAACCGTGCACCTACCCTGCACCGTCTGGGCATCCAGGCATTCAACCCGGTGCTGGTGGAGGGCCGTGCCATCAAGCTGCACCCCCTGTCCTGTACCGCATTCAACGCGGACTTCGACGGCGACCAGATGGCTGTCCACCTGCCGCTGAGCGCGGACGCCTGCCGTGAGGCCAAGATGCTGATGCTGGCTTCCGGCAACCTGCTGAAGCCCTCCGACGGCGCCCCCGTCACCGTGCCTACGCAGGATATGATCCTGGGCAGCTACTACCTGACCACCGTCCGTGAGGAGGAGATTGGCGCCGGCAAGGTGTTCCGTGATGAGAACGAGGCCCTGATGGCCTATGCCGAGCACGTCATCTCCCTGCACGCTCCCATCAAGGTGCGCCGCACCATGGTGCTGGATGGCGTGGAGCGCAGCGGTCTGGTGGATGCCACCGCAGGCCGGATCATCTTCAATAACCCGATCCCCCAGAACCTGGGCTATATCGACCGTACCGATCCGGAGCACTGGCTGGAGTACGAGGTCAGCTTCCGTGTGACCAAAAAGACCCTGCCGGACATCATCTCCCGCTGCATGACCCGCAATGGCACCCGCGCCTGTGCAAAGATGCTGGATGCCATCAAGAGCCAGGGCTATAAGTATTCCACCCTGTCTGCGATCTCTGTGGCCGTCTGTGATGCGGTGATCCCGCCCCAGAAGGCAGAGCTGATCGCAGAGGCAGATAAGCAGGTCTCCCAGGTGGGCAAGCTGTTCAACCGCGGCCTGATCTCCGAGGGCGAGCGCTACAAGCAGACCATCGACATCTGGCAGGCGACCACCGACAGAGTCTCCAAGGCTCTGGCGGACAACCTGCCCAAGGACAACGAGATCTATATGATGGCGGACTCTGGTGCTCGTGGTTCTATGAACCAGATCAAGCAGCTGGCCGGCATGCGCGGCCTGCTGGCAAACACCGCCGGCCACACCATCGAGATGCCCATTCGTGCGAACTACCGCGAAGGTCTGAACATTCTGGAATACTTCGTTTCCGCTCGTGGTGCTCGTAAGGGTCTGGCAGATACCGCTCTGCGTACCGCAGACTCCGGCTACCTGACCCGCCGCATGGTCGACGTCTCTCAGGACGTTATCGTCCGCGAGATCGACTGCGGCACCACCGACGGCCTGTGGGTCTCTGAGATCCACGAGGGCAAGGAGAAGATCGAGAGCTTCCGCGAGCGTCTCATCGGCCGTTATGCCGTGGGCGACGTGGTGAATCCGGTCACCGGCAAGGTCATCGTGCCGGAAGGCAAGATGATCGACCTGTACGATGCAGACGAGATCGAGTCGGCTGGCATCACCAAGCTGAAGATCCGCAGCCTGCTGACCTGCCGTGCAAAGATCGGTGTCTGCGCCCGCTGCTATGGCTCCGACATGGCCAATGGTGAGCCGGTCCAGCTGGGCGAGTCCATCGGCGTTATTGCAGCTGAGTCCATCGGCGAGCCGGGCACCCAGCTGACCATGCGTACCTTCCATACCGGCGGTATCGCATCGGCCGAGGATATTACCCAGGGTCTGCCTCGTGTTGAGGAGCTGTTCGAGAGCCGCCGTCCCAAGAGCATGGCCATCATGAGCGAGATCTCTGGTGTGGTCTCTCAGGACGATACCAAGAAGAACGTGGTCATCAAGGTCACCGGCAAGGACGAAGAGACCGGTGCAGAGGTGGTCAAGAGCTACTCCATCCCCTTTACCCAGCATGCACGCGTTGTGCCGGGTGACCGTGTGGAGAAGGGCGACATCATCACCCGTGAGGGCGTGCTCTATCCCCAGGATATCCTGGCGATCAAAGGCCTGAGCGATGTGCAGAACTACCTGATCAGCGAGGTCCAGAAGGTCTACCGTCTGCAGGGCGTTGAGATCAACGATAAGCATATCGAGGTCATCGTCCGTCAGATGTGCCGTAAGGTCCGGGTCACCGACTCCGGCTCTTCCGACCTGATCGGCGGCGCACTGGCAAACCGCCTGGATGTGGAGAACATCAATGCAGATCTGCAGAAGCGGATCGACGCAGGCGAGCAGGGCCTCAAGCTGGTGGAGTACCAGCAGGTGCTGCTGGGCATCACCAAGGCTGCCCTGGCCAATGAGTCCTTCCTGTCTGCTGCATCCTTCCAGGAGACCACCCGCGTGCTGACCGAGGCTGCCATCAAGGGCAAGACCGACCCGCTGGCTGGCCTGAAGGAGAACGTCATCATCGGTAAGCTGATCCCCGCAGGTACCGGCCTGCCGGAGGTCCGTGAGGACCTGATCCGCCGCGAGGCGGAGCGGGATGAACAGGTGGCTGCTGAACTGGCCGCTGCCCAGCTGTAAACCCTCCGTTTTCCGGATAAAAGCATAAAAAGCCCCCGCAGAGCACATACTCTGCGGGGGCTTTTGTGCTTTGGAGCAGGGGAGAGGGCTGTTCGAGAAAAAATCAGCGGAAAGTACAAAAAAACTTTGCAAAAACTGTTGACATTACGCCCCACAACGAGTATTATATAACTGTTGCGCATCCCTTTAGGGGGAAGTGCGGCAAAAAATCCGGGCGGTTGCCCGGTTATCACTCTACGAAAGGAGAAACCAAATGCCTACTTTTAACCAGCTTGTACGCAAAGGCCGTGAGGTCCTGGCTACGAAGAGCGCTTCTCCTGCTCTGCTGAAGAGCTACAACTCTCAGAAGAAGCAGTACTCTGATCTGAGCAGCCCCCAGAAGCGTGGTGTCTGCACTGCAGTCCGTACCATGACCCCCAAGAAGCCGAACTCTGCTCTGCGTAAGGTCGCCCGTGTCCGCCTGACGAATGGTATTGAGGTCACCTCTTACATTCCCGGCATCGGCCATAACCTGCAGGAGCACTCCGTCGTTCTGATCCGCGGCGGCCGTGTCAAGGACCTGCCCGGTGTTCGTTACCACATCATCCGTGGTACTCTGGATACCCAGGGTGTTGCAGGTCGTGGCCAGGCCCGCTCCAAGTACGGCGCAAAGCGTCCTAAGGCCGGTGCAGCGAAGAAGTAATTGAGGAACGACCGCCATAAACGGCTTTCCATTATATAAATAACAAGTCCGCCTTGAGCGGATGGTCAACAGTTTATGTAAGGTCAGCTCTTTGTGACACAACGGGAGTTTAATTACTTTCGAGTACCGATGATATCATTCTGTGAAGGAGGGAAGAAAGATGCCTAGAAGAGGTAACATTGCTAAGCGCGATGTCTTAGCTGATCCTATTTACAATTCCAAGATGGTCACCCGCCTGGTCAACAGCGTGATGCTGGATGGCAAGAAGGGCGTCGCCCAGAAGATTGTGTATGATGCTTTCACCATGATCCAGGAGAAGACCGGCAACGATCCCCTGGAGACCTTTGAGAAGGCCATGGAGAACATTATGCCCAGCCTCGAGTGCAAGACCCGCCGCGTGGGTGGTGCTAACTACCAGGTTCCCCTGGAGGTCAGCCCCGCTCGTCGTGAGACCCTGGGCCTGCGCTGGCTGACTGCTTACAGCCGCAGCCGTGGCGAGAAGACCATGAGCCAGCGTCTGGCTGCTGAGATCATGGACGCTGCCAATAACACTGGCAACGCCGTGAAGAAGCGCGAGGATACCCACAAGATGGCCGAGGCCAACAAGGCATTCAGCCATTTCCGCTGGTAATGAAGGAGATATACTACAATGCCTAGACAGTATTCCCTGGAAAACACCAGAAACTTCGGCATCATGGCTCACATCGATGCTGGTAAGACCACCACTACCGAGCGTATCCTGTACTACACCGGCATCAACCACAAGATCGGTGAGACCCACGACGGCAGCGCTACCATGGACTGGATGGCCCAGGAGCAGGAGCGTGGTATCACCATCACTTCCGCGGCGACCACTTGCTACTGGAGCCATTCTGAGACCCAGAAGGACCCCGCAGCATTCAAGAAGAACCGTCACCGCATCAACATCATCGACACCCCGGGCCACGTGGACTTCACCGTTGAGGTCCAGCGTTCCCTGCGCGTGCTGGACGGTTCTGTGACCGTTCTGGCTGCTAAGGGTGGTGTCGAGCCCCAGTCTGAGACTGTCTGGCGCCAGGCGGACGAGTACAAGGTTCCCCGTATGGTCTACGTCAACAAGATGGATACCATGGGTGCCGACTTCTTCCGCTGCATTCAGATGATGCACGATCGTCTGCACGCTAATGGCGTGGCTATCCAGCTGCCCATCGGCCAGGAAGACACCTTCCGCGGCATCGTTGACCTGGTGGAGATGAACGCCGAGGTCTACTACGACGACCTGGGCAACGATATGCGCACCGAGGATATCCCCGAGGATATGCGTGAGCAGGCCGAGGAGTACCACAACATCCTGGTCGAGGCTGTGGCCGAGAACGACGAGGAGCTGATGGAGAAGTACCTCGAGGGCGAGGAGATCACCAAGGAAGAGCTGAAGGCTGCGATCCGCAAGGAGACCATCGCCAACACTCTGGTTCCCGTGGTCTGCGGTTCTTCTTACAAGAACCGTGGCGTCCAGAAGCTGCTGGATGCTATCGTGGACTATATGCCCGCTCCCACCGACGTGCCTGACATCAAGGGCGTCAACCCCGAGACTGAGGAAGAGGAGACCCGTCCGTCTAGCGACAACGCTCCCTTCGCAGCTCTGGCATTCAAGATCGCTACCGACCCGTTTGTTGGTAAGCTGGCTTACTTCCGTGTTTACTCCGGTAAGGTCGAGTCCGGCACCACCGTGTACAACTCGGTGAAGGATACCAACGAGCGTATGGGCCGCATCCTGCAGATGCACTCCAACCACCGCAAGGATATCGACTGCTGCTACGCAGGTGATATCGCTGCTGTCGTGGGTCTGAAGAACACCACCACTGGTGATACTCTGTGTGACGAGAAGCATCCCATCATCCTGGAGTCCATGAAGTTCCCCGAGCCCGTTATCCGCGTTGCTATCGAGCCTAAGACCAAGGCTGGTAACGAGAAGATGGGCATTGCGCTGGCAAAGCTGGCTGAGGAGGACCCCACCTTCAAGACCTACACCGATGAGGAGACTGGTCAGACCATCATCGCCGGCATGGGCGAGCTGCACCTGGAGATCATCGTGGACCGTCTGCTGCGTGAGTTCAAGGTCGAGGCTAACGTGGGCGCACCTCAGGTCGCTTACCGTGAGACCATCCGCAAGGAAGCCAACCAGGATACCAAGTATGCTCGTCAGTCTGGCGGTAAGGGCCAGTATGGTCACGTCAAGATCAAGATCGAGCCCAACGAGGCTGGCAAGGGTTACGAGTTCGTCAACGCTGTTGTTGGCGGCGCGATCCCCAAGGAGTATATCCCGGCTATTGACAATGGTATCCAGGGCGCAATGAAGAGCGGTGTTCTGGCCGGCTATCCCGTGGTTGACGTCAAGGTCACCCTGTGGGATGGTTCTTATCACGAGGTCGACTCCTCTGAAATGGCCTTCTCCATCGCTGGTTCTATGGCCTTCAAGGAGGCTATGCGCAAGGCTGATCCCATTATCACTGAGCCCATCATGAAGGTTGCTGTTGTCGTTCCCGATGAGTATCTGGGCGATGTTATCGGTGACCTGAACTCCCGCCGTGGTCAGATCCAGGGCATGGAGGCTATGGCTGGCACTCAGCGCGTCAATGCGTTCGTGCCTCTGGCTCAGATGTTCGGCTACGCTACCGACCTGCGTTCCAAGACCCAGGGCCGTGGCCAGTATGTCATGGAGCCGTCTCACTACGAGCCGGTGCCCAAGAACATCGCCGAGCAGATCATCGCAGGCCGCACCAAGGCCTAATTGCTGAAAAAGCAAAGGATTTTGCCGGGGCAAGGATGCTTCGGCAAAATTTCCTGTAAAATCACTTGATTTTATGGGTAGAATTTAGTAGAATAGCCTTGCAGTACATTTTTGTAGATGCAGAGCTGTTGTAACCAAAATCAAACCGATACAAGGGAGGATATTCCAATGGCTGAAAAGGCAAAATTTGACCGTTCTAAGCCGCATGTTAACATCGGCACCATCGGTCACGTTGACCACGGCAAGACCACTCTGACTGCTGCGATCACCAAGTACCTGTCCCTGTGCGGCGGCGCCGACTTCACCGACTACGCCAACATCGACAAGGCTCCCGAGGAGCGCGCTCGTGGTATCACGATCAACTCTTCTCACGTTGAGTATCAGACCGAGAACCGTCACTACGCTCACGTTGACTGCCCGGGCCACGCTGACTACGTCAAGAACATGATCACTGGTGCTGCCCAGATGGACGGCGCTATCCTGGTCGTCGCTTCTACCGACGGTCCCATGCCCCAGACCCGCGAGCACATCCTGCTGGCTCGTCAGGTCGGCGTGCCCTATATCGTTGTCTTCATGAACAAGGTTGACATGGTCGACGACGAGGAGCTGCTGGATCTGGTCGAGATGGAGATCCGTGAGCTGCTGAACGAGTACAACTTCCCCGGTGATGACACCCCCATCATCCGTGGTTCTGCTCTGAAGGCTCTGGAGTGCACTTCTAACGATCCCAGCGATCCCGCTTACGCTCCCATCAAGGAGCTGATGGACGCTGTCGACGAGTATATCCCCACTCCCGACCGTCTGGCTGACAAGGATTTCCTGATGCCCATCGAGGACGTCATGACCATCTCTGGCCGTGGCACCGTCGCTACCGGCCGTGTCGAGCGCGGCACTGCTAAGGTTGGCGATCAGATGGAGATCGTCGGCATCAAGCCCGATCGTCTGAGCACCACCATCACCGGCCTGGAGATGTTCCGTAAGTCTCTGGACTTCACTCAGGCTGGCGATAACATCGGCGCTCTGCTGCGTGGTATCGACCGCACCCAGATCGAGCGTGGCCAGGTTCTGGCTAAGCCCGGTTCTGTGCACCCCCACAACGTCTTTGAGGCTCAGGTCTATGTCCTGAACAAGGACGAGGGCGGCCGTCATACCCCCTTCTTCTCCAACTATCGTCCTCAGTTCTACTTCCGCACCACCGACGTGACCGGCATCATCACCCTGCCCGAGGGCACCGAGATGTGCATGCCCGGCGATAACGTCATGATGCACGTTGAGCTGCTGACCCCCGTCGCCATGGAGGAAGGCCTGCGTTTCGCTATCCGTGAGGGTGGCCGTACCGTTGGTTCCGGCGTCGTCGGCAAGATCATTGAGTGATCTGCTCTGACTTCCTGACAGCCTGATAGAAGGCACTATTGCTTAAATTTCCCCTCTGTCCGTAAGGGCAGGGGGGATTTTTTGTTTTCTTTACAAAATACCCTCCGTATGCTATACTGAAACTGATAAACATTAGGTTGTTCTTTTCTGGAGATAGCACACCTAAAATGCGGCACAAAAAACAGTCTAGGAGTAAAATCGAGCGTAAGGGAGAATGCAGAATGGCTTCGGATGCGAGCATTGCGCAGTATATAGCAGATCAGTTTGCCGCGGCAGGAGAGATCCGCTGCCGTAAAATGTTTGGGGAGTATGGGCTTTACCTCAATGAAAAGTTTTTTGCTATGGTTTGCGATGATCAACTTTTTGTTAAGGAGACATTGGAGGGGAAAAACGCATTTCCCCAGTTGCCATTGGCACCGCCTTATAAAGGCGCAAAGCCCTGTCTGCTGGTAGAGGATGTGGATGATCGAGAGCTGCTGGTTCGCCTGGCACAGATCACATGGGCGGCGCTGCCGCCATCAAAGCCTAAAAAATCCAAGAAGGAGGGCTGAACGATGCCGTTTGATTTCAAGAAAGAGGAGAGAGCGCTGTATCAACCGCCGAGGACTCCGGGCATTTTGACAGTGCCACCAATGAATTTTCTGGCGGTGCGGGGGAGGGGAGACCCAAACCAAGAGGGCGGGGCGTATCAACAGGCCATCCAGCTGCTGTACGGTGTTGCTTTTACATTAAAAATGAGTGAGAAAGCCGGGTATCATATTCCGGGGGCCTTTGCCTATGTTGTACCGCCCTTAGAGGGGCTCTGGTGGCAGCCAGGAAAAACAGAGCTGGATCTGCGTCATAAGGAGCAGCTGGCCTGGATCTCCATGATCCGTGTGCCGGATTTTGTGGATCAGGCCGCCTTTCATTGGGCAGTGGAACAGGCCACTGCGAAAAAGAAAATGGACTTTTCCAAGGTGGAATTTTTCTGTTATGAGGAGGGGCTTTGTGTTCAGTGTATGCATGTTGGCCCGTATGATACCGAACCGGAGACCATCCGCCAAATGGAAACCTATGCTGCGGAGCAGGGGTATCAGCCAGACCTTACAGTACAGCGTCTCCATCACGAGATCTATCTCAGCGACCCAAGGCGTACTGCACCTGAAAAAATGCGCACAGTCCTGCGTCATCCGGTGCGCAAGGAGGAACGCGCGCTCTAAACAGATGCTGTGAGCAGAGACATATGCACGGCAAAAGAGGGGGAACGTGCGAACTTCCCCTAAAAAAAGCAACAAAATCTGTCGCTTTTTCTTGTGAGATGTGCTATACTATTCTCAGGAGTATACGCTTGTCCGGGTGACCGGAGCTGCAGCCCCTGCGGTGAAAAATGGGCGGGTTCGGGTGTCCGGTATAAGCATCGATCATGAGAAATTGGGAGGCAAGATAATGAAGCAGGACATGATTCTGATTTTGGATCTGGGCAGTGATGAGAACCCCCGCCTGGCCCGTGAGATCCGGGCTCTGGGTGTTTACAGCGAGATCTATCCCCATGACATCACTGCAGCAGAGCTGGCTGCTCTGCCGAATGTGAAGGGTATTATCCTGAACGGCGGCCCCAACCGTATTGTAGATGGCGTGGAGATCGACGCTGCAAAGGAGATCTATAATGCGCTGGTTCCGGTGCTGCTGGTGGACCATAAGGGGGACAAGCCCTGGCCCCAGGACGAGGCAGCCCGCAAGGAAGCTCTGAGCAACTTCGTTTTTGGCATCTGCGGCGCAGAGGCCAACTGGAATATGGAAAACTTCATTGCCGACCAGGTTGAGCTGATCCGTCAGCAGGTAGGGGATAAGAAGGTGCTGCTGGCTCTGTCCGGCGGCGTGGATTCCTCCGTGGTGGCTGCCCTGCTGGTCAAGGCAGTGGGCAAGCAGCTGACTTGTGTCCATGTCAACCACGGCCTGCTGCGTAAGGGCGAGCCGGAGGAAGTCGTTCGCGTCTTCCGGGACGAGATGGATGCAAACCTGGTGTATGTGGACGCTGTGGACCGCTTCCTGGATAAGCTGGCTGGCGTGGCAGATCCTGAGACCAAGCGTAAGGTCATCGGCGCTGAGTTCATCCGTGTGTTTGAGGAAGAGGCCCGCAAGCTGGATGGCATCGCCTTCCTGGGACAGGGCACCATCTATCCCGATATCATTGAGTCCGGCACCAAGACTGTGAAGGCGGTCAAGAGCCACCACAATGTGGGCGGCCTGCCGGAGGATCTGGATTTTGAGCTGGTAGAGCCGCTGAAGATGCTGTTTAAGGACGAGGTGCGTGCCTGCGGCAAGGCTCTGGGTCTGCCGGATTCTATGGTCTACCGTCAGCCGTTCCCCGGCCCTGGTCTGGGCGTGCGCTGCCTGGGTGCGATCACCCGCGACCGTCTGGAGGCTGTGCGGGAGTCCGACGCCATCCTGCGGGAGGAATTCGCTGCAAACGGCCTGGAGGGCAAGGTATGGCAGTACTTTACGGTCGTGCCGGATATCAAATCTGTGGGCGTCCGGGATGGCAAGCGTGCCGATGAGTGGCCCTGCATCCTCCGCGCTGTGAACACCGTGGATGCGATGACCGCTACTGTGGAGGATGTTCCTTTTGCTCTGCTGCAGAAGATCACCGCCCGTATCACCAATGAGGTCAAGGGCATTAACCGCGTGCTGTATGACCTGACCCCGAAGCCCACTGGAACCATTGAGTGGGAATAATCCAAAATAATAGGTTTCAGAGTTCCGAAAAGTGTTGGAAACACAGCACTTTTCGGGACTCTTTTTTACTGGCTACAAAATGGCTACATCAGGACGTTTTTTCGTAGCCATCGTCTTTTGTGGCTATCATGTCAAGCTGAGCGGCTTGTTCGGGTATGATCAATGAAGCCTATGCTCTGGACATTGGACGAAAAATCAAAGCACAATCGCGGCAGGCTATGAAAGATGGCGACTATATCCGACAAAGGGGAGAAATTGGCGGAGGTGTCCGTAAAGCAGCCGGAGAACCACAGCAGGAGCAGGTAGTTGCTGCGAACATTGATATTGTATTTCTGTGCATGGCGTTGAATAATGATTTTAACCTGCGACGGTTGGAACGGTATATTTCCATTGGGTGGGACAGCGGTGCTATGCCTGTCATTGTTCTGACAAAATCGGATCTATGCGATGATTTGGAACAGAAACTTTCAGAAGTATCTTCAGTTGCTTTTGGTGTGGATATTCTGGTTACGACTTCAACAGAAGAAAATGGATACAAGGAACTTGTGTCTTTTATTTCGGAGGGAAAAACGATTGCATTTATTGGATCTTCCGGTGTGGGAAAATCCACTCTTAGCCCTGTTATGGCAATCAGCGAAGAGGAAGTGGAACGCTATGATGACACATTAGAACCAATGGAAAAAAAGTATCTTCCAAGCCAAGACGAATTTTATATTATGAGTCGTTCCTTCATAGAGGGATAAAAAGGTCAAATGAAACATGGAGAAGAGTCTTGTATTTTCAAATATTCGTGCCTATAATAAAAATATAAGCCACTCAGAACAACTGCAACATTTGAATGGCTGGAGGACGAGAGCCTGTATATCTATCTCTATCAAAAGGAGGAGCTGGAGGCGTTCACCGACTTTTTCCTGCATACGTTTTCCACCAAATAAGCAGTGCTGAAAGCAAGAAGCCACCTAACCAAAGATAAAAAGGAGGTCATGATATGGATTTATTGAAACAATGCCAGCAATGGTTTGAACAGGATGAAGCGCAGAAGGTAATCGACACCCTGGAAGCGATTCCTGCCGAGGAGCGCACCCCGGAGCTAGACAGCGAACTGGCCAAGGCGTATATCGCCATTGCAGAGATGGGCGACCGGGAGCCTTTTGAAAAGGCGCTGGAACTTCTGGCTCCCCATGAGGAGTATTTTGCCGGCGATCACTGCTGGAATTATCGAATCGCTTTGGCCTATTACTGTCTGGATGAGGAAGGCCCCGCCCTGCGCTACTTTGAAAAGGCCTTGGAAGCCCGCCCCGGAGACAAAGATACTCAGGAGTACATAAACGATTGCCGCCGTCGTTTGTCCCTGCCCCGCTTTGAAAAGAACTTCCGTGAAAGGACGCAGGAAGCATGGGCAGCCTTTTCTCAGATTGAGGCAGAACTGCGTCAAATCATAGATACGGACGAAACACACCAGCGCGGCGATGAGCTGATCAAAAAATGCGGCAATGCGCTTAAAACGGCCCTGCGTGATACTTCCTTCGAGCTGGGCTTCAATGGCGAAAAGCATGAATTGATCCTCAGTCCAGAGGGGCTTCGCTCCCGCCTGTTCCCGTTGGTGTACTTCCAGCGGCAGGCCCCAGAATCGGTGCTTGAGCATTGGAATATCTGGGTAGGTCGCCAGCCCTGTGAGGGGTTCGAGCTGCGGGCTGGAGAGATCGAAGTTCGGGCTGAGGATGTGCAGATGTGGGCAGAGGAAACAGAAGATCATCAGGTAAGTCTGGTCCTTTACTGTGAAAAGCTGACGCCCCTTTTGAAAGAGGATGCAGACAAGGTCTGGTGGGCACTCTCTATGCTGGTGGATCAAACCATCGGAGAAGTTTCCGCTATCGCCTTTGTTGCTGGGTTTGATGTTTATGCTCAACCGAAAGACGAACCGGCCAAGCTGCTTTCTGAACTGCCGGAGCTGCTGCAAAGCATGGGACTTTCTCTCTGGCGGGATGGCAGCGACTACCTGGAAAACAGCTATCGTGCCTATGAACTGGAACCGGTACAAGACCCGGATGCGGATTGGCGGCTGGATGTCTATACCGGGAGCTGCCGGCTGCCGGTGCTCATCAACGACTACCTGACATCCCGTGCAGATACGGTGGACGAGTATCATCGGGACGGCATTGCCGCCGGGTTCCTGTGCTATCCGGTGGACGGTTTTGCGGGGGAGGACCGGGCAGAACAGATCCTGCAATTCCGGGATGATCTGCGGGATGCCATCCTGGAAAAGGCCGGAGCAGAGGCGGTGACCTTCCTGGGCGGGGCCACTGGCCTGTATTATGGGTATCTGGACTTCCTCGCCTGGGATCTGCCCGCCGTGCTGGATGCTGCCAGAGATTTCTTTGAGGACTCCCAGATAGACCAGGGGGGATTCCATACTTTCCGCAGAGATGTGGGAACGGTCCGCCTGTGGGAGAAGGAAATAGAGCCGGACATTCATCCGGAGACCGGCTCCCTGCTCTCGGCAGAGGATATCGAGACCCTGGCGGCTTTTGATGAAGGGGTTTCCGGTTACTTTGGAAAAATGCTCGGCTGGTTACAGGATTTTATCCAAAATGGCGTAGAAGAAGGACGATTCAGTGAAAAACAGGCCCACCAGGATTTGCAGATTGCCCTCTGGTATGCCTTTGCCTGCCTTAACCTGGACGATTACATCCACTACTACCGCGCTGCGGAATGGATGAAGGATTCGGAGAAAAACGCCACGGGCTGCGCTACCTGGTACTACCGGTATTCTGTGGCGTTGATGTATTGCGGCAGGTTGGAAGAAGCACTGGAATATGCGGAGCGGGGTGCAAAAGAGGAGCCGGACTATCCCTGGATCTGGCTCCATCTGGGCAAGCTGCGGGCGCATTTTGGCGATAAATCCGGTGCGCTGGATGCCGTCAAGCAAGGATTAAAACTGGAACCGGGAGATTATGAGTTCCTGACCTTAAAAAAAGAGATCAAAGCCGGAGCCACCCTGGAACAGATGGAATATCATTGGATCAATCCCGATGCTGACCAAACGCTCCAGCGGGGACTGGACGAGAATGCGGATGATAAACAATGCGCCATAGCCTGCATTCGGGTGGACGAAGCGGGACTTGCCGAATTTTATGAACTGTTCCACCCAGAGCGGTATAACTATGAGAAAAACTCCCCCTGCTGTGAATTCCAATACCCGGTGGAGGAACATCTTGTGGAGCTCTCCTTCCGTATGAATGAAGCTGGACTCTCCAAGATGGGAGCCGACTGGCTGCGGCAGCTCAAGGAACGGCTGGACAGCGGTGAATGGCTGACCCACACCCCTGAAGGAGAACCAGAGGGCATTCTAACAGGTGTGTTTGTGGACCAGACCCGCCGCATTGGTCTTGTCTATCAACAGCCGGGAGACGATCAGTATTTTCAGATTTTCCTGAACCCGGACGGCACGAAGGCGGATGCCTTCTGGTCCTCAAGAAAAAACAGCGAGCCGGAGGTTTATTCGGAGGATGAGATGTCTGCGATAGAGCAGCACATCAAAAACACCTTTGGTGAGTTTGAGAATGTGTTCCATGAGCTGGTTTC
>Freddie_p2__coassemble_1535_pt1 | contig 26589 bp, 20 predicted proteins | sample Freddie_p2__metabat2_low_PE_016 | metagenome-assembled genome bin Freddie_p2
GTGCTGAACGGTTCCAAGATCTTTATCACCAATGCAGGCTACGCAGACGTGTTTGTTATCATCGCCGTTACCGATAAGGTGGTGGATAAGCGCGGCCGCAGCCAGAAGCTCTGCTCTGCTTTCATCGTGGAGCGCACCGACCCCGGCTTCTCCGTGGGCAAGCCGGAGGACAAGATGGGCATCCGCGGTTCTTCTACCTGCGAGCTGATCATGGAAGACTGCACCATCCCCAAGGACCGTATGCTGGGCGTGCGGGGCCGCGGCTTCCAGCTGGCGATGTCTGCTCTGGACGGCGGCCGTATCGGCATCGCTTCCCAGGCACTGGGCATTGCCGAGGGCGCTCTGGATGAGACGGTGGCCTATGTCAAGGAGCGTAAGCAGTTTGGCCGCAGCATCGCTCAGTTCCAGAACACTCAGTTCGAGCTGGCAGAGATGAAGGCCCGTGTGGATGCCGCCAAGTACCTGGTCTATGCCGCTGCAGAAAAGAAGCAGCAGGCCATGAACGGCGCCAAGGTGCGTTACAGCGTAGAGGCTGCCGAGGCTAAGCTGATCGCCGCCCGCACTGCCAGCGACGTGACCCGCCGCTGCCTGCAGCTGTTCGGTGGTTACGGCTACACCCGTGATTACCCGATCGAGCGCATGATGCGGGACGCCAAGATCACCGAGATCTACGAGGGCACCAGCGAAGTGCAGATGATGGTCATCTCCGGCGCGATGCTGAAGTAAGGAGGCAGAGTTTACAATGAAAGCAATTGTTTGTGTTAAGCAGGTCCCCGATACCTCCGGCAAGGTGGCCGTCAAACCCGACGGGACCCTGGATCGCGCTTCGATGGCGACCATCACCAACCCCGATGACCTGAACGCTCTGGAAGCTGCTCTGAAGCTGAAGGACTCCACCGGCTGTGAGGTCGTGGTGGTCACCATGGGCCCCCCGCCGGCCGAGGGGATGCTGCGTGAGCTGCTGGCCCGCGGCGCAGACCGTGCAGTGCTGGTGTCCGGCCGTGAGTTCGGCGGCTCCGATACCTTTGCTACCAGCCAGATCCTGGCTGCTGCTGTCAACAAGATCGGCGTTGGCCCCGAGGACGTTGTGTTCTGCGGCCGTCAGGCGATCGATGGCGACACTGCTCAGGTAGGCCCCCAGATCGCTGAGAAGCTGCACCTGCCTCAGGTGACCTATGCAGCCGATATCCAGAAGGAGGGCAACTCCCTCACCGTCAAGCGGATGCTGGAGGACGGCTATATGATGATCAAGGTCCAGACTCCCTGCCTGGTGACCTGCATCAAGGAGCTGAACGAGCCCCGCTACATGAGCGTCAATGGCATCTTTACCTGCTACGACAAGCCCATGGAGGTCTTTGACTACAACGCCCTCAAGGACGACCCGCTGATCGAGGTGGATACCATCGGTCTGAAGGGCTCTCCGACGAACGTGTTCAAGTCCTTCACTCCTCCGCAGAAGGGCGCAGGCACCATGCTGGCTGGCGACGACGTCGCTGCGCAGCTGGCTGGCATCCTGGCCAACAAGCACCTGATCTGATGAAAGGAGCATAGGATTACAATGGCTGATTTTAACGAATACAAGGGCGTCTGGGTCTTTTGTGAGCAGCGCCAGGGCAAACTGATGCCCACTGATTTTGAGCTGGTCAGCGAGGCCCGCAAGCTGGCAGACGAGCTGCACTGCGAGGTCACCGGCCTGCTGCTGGGCGATAATGTGGAGTCCATTGCCAAGGAACTGGGCGGCTATGGCGCTGACCAGGTCCTGGTGTGCGACAGCCCCCTGCTGAAGGATTACACCACCGACGCTTATACCAAGGTCCTGTGCGACATGGTCAACGAGTATAAGCCTGAGGTCCTGCTGATCGGCGCTACCAATATCGGCCGTGACTTGGGCCCCCGCTGCGCTGCCCGTCTGCACACCGGCCTGACCGCCGACGCTACCCACCTGGATGTGGATACCGGCAAGTATGTGGAGTTCCTGAAGGAAAGCTCTACCATCGACCTGTCCAAGCAGACCTTCGACTACGAGGATCGCAACCTGAAGATGACCCGTCCGGCTTTCGGCGGCCACCTGATGGCTACCATCATCTGCCCCCGTTTCCGTCCCCAGATGTCTACGGTGCGTCCCGGCGTCATGAAGAAGGCTCCCTATGATGCAGCTAAGGCCGAGGCCTGCCGTATCGTTAAGCCTGCTTTCAGCCTGACCGCTGAGGATATCCAGACCCAGGTGCTCAGTGTGGAGAAGGCTGCCAATAAGCTGGTAGACCTGATCGGCGCAGATGTGGTGGTCGCAGTGGGCCGCGGCATCAGCAAGGACGTAAACAAGGGCATCGAGCTGGCAGAGCAGCTGGCTGCTGCGCTGGGCGGCGGCGTTGTGGGTGCATCCCGTGCCGTTACCGACGCTGGCTGGCTGGGCGCTGACCACCAGGTGGGTCAGACCGGCAAGACGGTCCATCCCAAGATCTATGTGGCCTTGGGCATCTCCGGTGCGATCCAGCACGCTGCTGGTATGCAGGATTCGGAGTGCATCATCGCAGTCAATAAGAACGAATCCGCTCCTATCTTCGGTGTGGCTGACTACGGCATCGTGGGCGACCTGTTCAAGGTCGTGCCGGAGCTGGTCAAGCAGATCGAGGCAGCAAAGGCTACAAAGTAAGCAGAATACCTTTATTATAATACGATCATACAGAACGGTGTTTGCGTTTTTGCGCAAAGCCCGTCTTGCTGGCAGGCATCCACATCAACCGCCTGTTTTTTGGCAGGAGCTGCGGGCACCGCTGTTGGCAGATCTGTAACGTCCGGAAGTGCAGCAAAGACCATGCACTGTCAGGGGTCGTGGGGGGAAGGCAGCCCCCTGCGGCAGGCAGCCCTGACGGGACCGGTCTTTTAAGGGGCAGGCAACCACATCAACCGCCGCCCCTTGCGCTGGACAGAGACGGCCGCTTATTTGCTGGCAGTACACAAAAACAAAAAACTTCGCTTTGGCAGAGGCCGTGGGGGAAGGCAGCCCCCATGGCAGGCAGCTCTGCTCAAAGTGGAACCAAACGATCCGTTTTATCAGCACGGTGTGCATGGGGGAGACCCGGATGCACACCGTGTTTTTGTATGCGCACGGAAAAAATGGGGCAGACTTTTGCAGGAGGGGGGATGATGCTCCCCTGCAGAAAGGAGAGGTCTGCTGTGTCTGGACGCCGTGTTTTGGCGCTGTATGGGGTGATGCTTACCTGTTTTTTTGTGGTCGTGTGCCGTTTGTATTGGCTGGCGCAGAACCAGACTTACGCGGCCCGTGCCCGAGCCCAAAGTCAGGTCACACTGGCTCTGCCTGCTCCTCGGGGTGGATTTTATGACTGCCGGAACCGTCCGCTTACGGGTCTGCATCAGACCTGGCAGGCGGTATGTATCCCGGGACAGGACAGCTATGGCCGGTTGTACCGGTACGCAGGGCCGGAGCAGCAGTCGCTGCTGTATCAGCAGCGCAATGCGCGCCGCCCGTTTTTGGTGGAGCTGGAGCAGGATCTTTCGCAGCAGGGAGTATGCTGCTTCCCGGTGACGCAGCGTTATGGTGCTGCACCGCTGGCCTGCCATCTGCTGGGGTACCTGGATGGAGAGGGGAAGGGCGTGGCAGGGCTGGAAGCAGCCCTGGAATCGGTCTTGTCTGCTTCGGGGGCGCAGGATGAGATCCGCTGTCAGGTGGATGCCCGGGGGCGGCTGCTGGAAGATACTCTCCCGCAGCGTCACCACACCAAAGGCGGGGCGGGGGTCCGGCTGAGCATTTCCCGGCCTGTGCAGCGCACAGTAGAGGCGGTGGCTGGGGAAATGATGTCCAGCGGGTGTGTGCTGGTGCTGGATGTGGCCACTGCAAAGGTGCGGGCAAGCGTCAGCCTGCCTGCATTTGACCCCAATCATGTGGCGGCCAGTCTGGACCAGCCAGACAGCCCCCTGGTCAACCGTGCGCTGCAGGCATATGCAGTGGGGTCTGTGTTCAAGCCGGTGGTAGCAGCTGCAGCGCTGGAAGCCGGAGTGCAGGGGCTGGAGTATGAATGTCCCGGTTATCAGATGGTGGATGGGCAGGTGTTCCACTGCGCATCCGGGGTCGCCCATGGCACCGTGGATCTGACAGCGGCTCTGCAAAAAAGCTGCAACGGCTATTTTATCCAGCTGGGGCAGCAGTTGGGCGCAGAAAGGGTGCGGGATATGGCCGCAGCGATGGGGTTTGGCAGCGCTGTCCCCCTGGCGGGAGCGCTGGAAGCCGATGCGGGACGTCTGCCCGCAGCAGCGGAGCTGCATTCCAGCGGACAATTTGCCAACTTCTGCTTTGGACAAGGGACACTGATGGCTGCGCCGGTGCAGGTGGCAGCAATGATGAATACCATCGCCGCCGGGGGCGTTTATCGCAGCCCCTGTTTTGTGGAGTGTGCGGTGGACGAAGTCACCGGACAGGAGCTGCAGCCGCTTGCGCATCGCACAGCCCGCCGGGTGCTGTCGGCACAAAATGCGCAAAAGCTGACCGAGATGCTGGCGGCAGTGGTGGAGGAGGGCACCGGGCAGGAGGCGGCACCCGGCCAGAGCACGGCCGGCGGTAAGACTGGTACGGCACAGACCGGGCAATTTACACCATCCGGACAAGAGCTGAAAAATCTCTGGTTTGCAGGCTTTTGGCCTGCGCAGGAGCCGCAGTATACGCTGGTGGTGCTCCAGGATGCGCAGCTGGACCCGCCTTACTCCAGTGCAGCTGTGTTTGCCCGCATCTGCGAGGCACTGGCGTTGCTGGGAGGGGAGGAGTAAGATCCGGCACCGGGGCTGCCGGGGCCTTAGTGCAAAAGAGTGATGTGCCTGCGCTGTTCTGCTTGATTTTTTTTCTCCAATATGATACTATATATGCGTATTTGTATGCTGATCGACCAAGATCAATAAAGGAGCGTAACAAACAATGTCTGTCATTGAAATCGTTGGCGGTGCGATCCTGCTGGTGGCCTCGGTGGCCATCGTGTTCCTCACCCTGCTGCAGCACACCCACGGTCAGGGCCTGTCCGGCGCGATCAACGGTGCGGCTGGTGCAAACAATGCCCGGCTGACCCCCGCAGATCAGATGCTGGCCAAGGTGACCCGCATCGCTGGTGTCGTGTTCTTTGTGGTGGCCATTCTGGCCTGTGTGTTCGCCAGCCGTCTGGGCTGAGCGCCAAACCGCAGCTCCGTGTTGAACGGGGCTGTTTTTCTGTCTATAAGTCAAAACCTTCGTGCTAAAAAAGAGGGGCCCTGTTTGATGTGCTGTCCGCGGATGCAGGCAGCCGGTGGGGGAATGAAGTAAGAGTAGAGAAAGAGTAGGAGTATTTATGGCAATTCGTGATAAGATCGAGCATGCGATCCAGATGCAGCCCTGCACGGTGAAAACCCTGAAAGCCCGTTTTGGCGGGGACCGTGCTGCGGACCGCAAGGTCATGGAGGCGCTGGATGAGCTGGTGCGCCAGGCTGTGGTCTGCCAGCGGCAGGGAGTGTTCTTTACTGTGCGGTCCGGCCGTGCAGAAAAGGCACTGCTCTGCAAGGTGGTCAAGCTGGGTAAGAATTTTGCATTTGTAATGTTGGAGGATGGCCAGAGCGATGTGTTCATCCCCGGCCGTTTTACCCGCGGCGCAATGCCGGGGGATCAGGTCCTGGTGGAGAAGTTTGCCCATCCCCGGGTGGAGGGCAGTGATGAGGGCGAGATCCTGGCGATCCTGACCGAGCATAACAACCTGGTGGGCACCGCAAAACGGATCGACGGCCGGCTGAAATTTGTGCCGGATGATTGCCCGGCTATCTCCATGCAGCTGATGCGCGGCAGTGAAGGCGGTGCAAAAGATGGAGATAAGGTGGCTGTGGAGATCCTGCAGCGCGGCACCCGGCAGGAGGACCACCGGGTGGGGGTCACCATGCGCTTTGGCAGTGCCGATGAGGCCAAGCGCTGCGCAAAGGCTCTGCTGTATGCACAGGATATCCGGGGCCGCTTCCCGGAGGAAGTGCGGGAGGAGGCCAAAAAGCTGGAGGATGCAGTGGTGTCGGAGGCAGACACCAAGGGTCGTCTGGATCTGCGGAGCCTGCCGATCTTCACCATCGACAGTGCCTCTACCAAGGATATCGATGATGCTATCAGCCTGACCCGCACGCCGGAGGGTGGTTTTGAACTGGGCGTCCATATTGCGGATGTATCGCACTATGTGCGTCCCGGCACCGAGACGGATAACGAGGCTTTCCGCCGTGCCACCAGTGTGTACTATGCGGATCAGGTGGTGCCCATGCTGCCCAAGGCCTTGTCCAACGGCATTTGCAGCCTGAACGAAGGCGAGCTGCGGCTGGCATTCTCCTGCCTGATGCGGCTGGATAACAATGGCGAGCTGACTGATTACCGCTTTGTCAAATCCGTGATCCGCAGCCGTGTCAAGGGCGTGTACAGCGAGATCAACGCTCTGCTGGCTGGCAGCACGGACCCGGAACTGCAGGCCAAGTATGCCGAGGTGTCGGAGCAGCTGCCTGCCATGAAGGAGCTGTATGGCCACCGTGCGCGCCTGCGCAGAGAGCGCGGCTGCATGGATATCGAGAGCGGAGAGGTCAAGCTGATCCTGGACGAGGAAGGCCGCTGCATCGATGTGCAGAAGCGCACTTCCGGCGAGAGCGAGGCCATGATCGAGGAGTTCATGCTGCTGGCAAACCAGTGCGCTGCGCACTTTGCACGGGTCAAGCAGATTCCCTTTGTCTATCGTGTCCACGAGGAACCCAACGCCGAAAAGCTGGAGCGTCTGCACGCACTGCTGACCGCCTGCGGCATCAACGACCACTTTGCAAAGGATGTCCCTGCGCCCAAGGAGCTGAGTGCGATCCTGGAAGGGGTCCGCGGCACGGCATATGAGCAGATCATCAATACCGGAATGCTGCGGTGTATGTCCAAGGCGCAGTATGAGGCAAAGCCCAAGGGACATTACGGCCTGGTGCTGAAGGATTATGCCCATTTCACCAGCCCCATCCGCCGTTATCCGGATCTGGCGATCCACCGTATCCTCACCGACCTGCTCTCCGGCACCGACAAGGAGACCATGACCCTGCGCTACACCGATTTTGCGGAGCAGGCAGCCAAGCAGTCCAGCGAGCGGGAAGTCATTGCTATGCAGATCGAGCGCAAGGCAGAAGATTGCTATAAGGCAGAGTACGCCCGCCGTCACCTGGGCGAGAGCTACGAGGGCAGCATCTCCGGCGTGACCCAGCGCGGCCTGTTTGTGGAGATGGATAACGGTGTGGAAGGTTTTGTGCCTGCATCCAGCCTGACTGCTGCCGGCACCCTGCTGACCGAAGGCATCCGCCTGTCCGACCCGGTCTCCGGCAAGAACTGGAACCTGGGCGACCGCATGATGATCACCATCGTCCGGGCAGATGTGAACCTGGGCAAGGTGGATTTTGAGCCTGCACAGGCAAAAGGCTGAGAGCTGCACTGCATCCAGAATGGGAAAGGAGAGGTCTCTTATGCAGATCCGTCATGCACAGATGTCTGATCTGGACCGTTTGGCTGCGATCGAAGCAGCGTCCTACCCGGCGGCAGAAGGTGCCAGCCGGGAGAGTCTGGCGGGCCGCCTGGCTGCTTACCCGGAGCTTTTCTGGCTGCTGGAGGAGGAAGGAGAGGTCCGTGCCTTTGTCAATGGATTTGCTACGGACACGCCAGACCTGACCGATGAAATGTACGACCGGCCCGGTTTGTACGACCCTGCGGGGGCCTGGCAGATGATCTTCAGCGTGGTGACGGCCCCGGAGTGGCGGGGTCAGGGCTGCGCCTCGGCGCTGCTGACCCAAATGCTGGCGGATGCCCGGGCCACGGGCCGAAAGGGCGTGGTGCTGACCTGTAAACAGGCGCTGCTGCCGTTTTATTCCCGCTTCGGCTTTGTGGACGAGGGCGTCTCCGGTTCCACCCATGGAGGCGTGGTCTGGCACCAGATGCGTATCGTGTTTTGAAGTATTTATAAAAAGAGCCTGTCCGCGTTTTAGCGGACAGGCTCTTTTTTGCAGGCGGCAGCCGTCTTAATATTTTTCAAACTGCTGGACATCCAGCACAAACAAGGTCACGCCGCCGCATTGCACCGGCAGGGGCGCCGTGGCGGCCAGCGGCTGTACCGTGCCGCCCAGGATGAGCGGCTGGTACTGCATGACCGTGCGTTCTCCATAGCGCTTCAGCAGCGCCAGCGCCTGCGGCAGATCCGTATGATGTACACCCACCAGGATCGTGGCGCTCTGGCAATGCAGAAAGCCGCCTCTGGATTGCAGGACGGTGGCATAGAAGCCGTTTTGATTCAGCTCTGCAATGGCATCCTGGTATTCTTCGCCTTGCAGTACAGCCAGGATCAGCTTGTCACAATCGGTGTTTTTCATGGTTTTTCCTCCATATTTTCCACCCTCAGCAGCCTGAGGGCGGTTTTGTATATCCAATGCTCTGGATAGCTGCATCTCTGGGATGCCGCTATCCTAACACCAAAGAGATTAAAAAGATGAAAAAAAGCCGCCGGAGAGATAAAACTGACATTAAAACAGAGAGCAGCGCTTGTCCCAGCAGATGGTCGCAGAAAGAAAAAAGAGCCTGACCGCAGAAACAGCGGGCAGACTCTTTTTTAATGGATCATAACTGAAAAAAAGCGGAAAGCTCCTGTGCCAGTGCTTCGGGGGCGTCCAGATTGGCTTCGTGGCCGGAGTTTTTCAGCAGGCGGAACGCTGCCTTGGGCAGCCGGGCCTGCAATCCAAGGGAAGAAGATCGGTTGACGGTGTCCTTTTCTCCGCAAAGGACCAGTACGGGACAGCTCAGGCGCGGCAGATCCTTTTCAAAATCCAGATCCATCATGGAACGGGTCAGGCAGAGAAAATCCGTTTTGCAAATGCCCATGCTCTGGAAATTTTTCTCCGGCATGAAACGGAAGATCATGTTCTGGAACTTCAAGATCCTCTTGGGCATCGTGTACGGCGTTGCGATCAATGCCAGAGAGTGGACGTGCTGTGGGTGTTCGATGCTGTAATGCAAGGCAAGGACGCCGCCCAGGGACAGTCCGCAGAGTTGGACCGGTTCGGGAAATTGCTGGCAGTATTCAGAAAAAGCGCGGTACAATACGGGGTAGTTGACAGTTTGTCCCTCAAACCAGTCAAAAAGGTTTGGACACAGAACATCTGCGCCCTTTTTCAGGGAGGCGGTGGTCTTTTCCCAGCTGGAGCAAGTCTGCCCCAACCCGTGCAGAAAGATCGTTTTCATGGTCATGGCCCTCGGTTCGTTCCGGTGATAAAATACAGGATACAGTGTAGCATAAAAGTGTGAAAATAAAAAGCGATTCTGCTTTTTTGACGCGTAGGGGACGAGACGGGTGCGGAGTTTCGTTTTTCTGATAAAATTAGAGTTTATGCGCAAAAAGTACGGTTTTTGACGGCTAATTTACACAAAGTTGCCGTTTGAGCCTTGCCCTGCCGGGCGGAATGTGCTATCTTTAGTGCAGGAAGAAATCCAGCAGAAAAAACCGGTGGTCGCCGTTGCGTCCCGCCGGAGCACTTTTGTCTGCTGGTACAAAAAAAGGAGGTTGTTTACCCGTGAAACATCTTATCTCCCGCCGCAGCTTTATGCAGGCCGCTGGCCTTGCCACCGCAGCTGTTGCTATGAGCGCACCCCAGGCATCTGCTTGCTGGCCTTTTGGTGAAAAGGCTGCTGTTACCATCCTGTACACCAACGATACCCATACCTACATCGATGGAGAGAATCCGGAGCTGAACTATGCGTCCCTGGCTGCTCTGAAAAAGAGCATCGAGGACTCTGGCCAGGAGGTCATCCTGGTGGACGCAGGTGACCACGTCCAGGGCACTGCCTATGGCTCTATGGACTCTGGCGCATCCATCATCCGCCTGATGAATGAGGTGGGCTACGATGTGGCTACCCTGGGCAACCACGAGTTTGACTATGGTATGGAGCGTGCCCAGCAGATCATTGCAGAGGCAAACTTCCCCTACCTGTCCTGCAACTGGGTCAGCCTGCAGGGCCTGGGCGGCCGTGTGCTGCCGGACATGAGCCTGGTGTACACCGGCGGCGTTACGGTGGCTTTCGTGGGCATTACCACCCCGGAGACCTTTACGAAGTCCACTCCGGCTTACTTCATGAACAAGAAGCAGACCAAGTTCATCTACGACATCCTGGGCGGCGAGGACGGCCAGAAGCTGTATGACGCTGTGCAGAAGTCGGTGAACAAGGCAAAGCTCGTGGCAGACTATGTCATCGGTCTGGGCCATCTGGGCGTAGACCCGTCCTCTTCTCCCTGGACCAGTGAGGAAGTCATTGCTCATACCACTGGCTTTGACGCATTCATCGACGGTCACTCTCACTCCACCCTGGTCAACAAGCAGGTGGCAGATGCCTCCGGCAAGATGGTCACCCTGACCCAGACCGGCTCTTACTTTGAGAACATCGGTAAGATGACCATCGGCGTGGATGGCACCATTACCACCGAGCTGATCCCCACCTTTGCCGCAGAAGATGAGGCTGTAAAGGCGATCCAGCAGAACTGGATCGATACCGTGGACGATATGCTGGGCGAGAAGATCGCTGTGGGCGATGTCAATTTCTACATCAACGACCCGGCCACCGGCAAGCGCCGTATTCGTTCCGGCGAGACCAACCTGGGCGACTTTGTGGCCGACGGCATCTACACCTACTTCAACGAGATCGAGCAGCTGGACTGCGATATCGCCATCATGAACGGCGGCGGTATCCGCACCGACGTGCCGGCAGGGGAGTGGAGCTTCAAGACCTGTAAGCAGGTCAGCCCCTTTGGCAACGTGGCCTGCCTGATGTCGGTCACCGGCAAGCAGATCCAGGATGCTCTGGAGTTCGGTGCTCGTTTTGCCGGTACGGAGAAGGAGAACGGCGGCTTCCTGCACGTGGCAGGCGCCAGCTACGAGATCCACACCAGCCTGCCCAACACGGTGCAGACCAATGACAAGAATGTCTGGGTCGGCAGCGCTACTGGCACCCCCCGTGTGCAGAATGTCAAGATCTACAACCGCAAGACCGGTGCATATGAGCCGCTGGACCCCAACGCTACCTATGCAATGGCAGGTATGAACTATACCCTGCGCAACCTGGGCGATGGCTTTGCCATGTTCGACGGCGCAACGCTGATCAAGGACTATGTGGCTGAGGACTACCTGGTCATGTCCATGTACGCTATGCTGTTTGGCGGCGTGGATGCCAATGGCCTGCCTCACCTGAGCAGCGCCAACAGCCCCTTGTCTCAGTATCCGGGCTATCTGCTGAACTACGAGAATGAGTACGGCGCAGGCCGTATCCAGCTGGTCTGATCCATTTGGGGATCCTGAGCTGAACTAAAAAAGACCGGGCGTGTCCGGGGAGTAGCTCCCTGGATGCGCCCGGTCTTTTGCAGTGGATGAAAAACAAAAAAACAGTCTGCAAACCTTATGGAAAAGGTGTTGCAGACTGCTTCGTTTTGGTTGGGGATGAGAGAATCGAACTCCCACAAGTAGAGTCAGAGTCTACCGCACTACCACTATGCAAATCCCCATCAGTGGTGCCGCCCGGCTGGGTGAGCCGGTCAACGTGTGTTATTATACGCATATCGGAGGCGTTTGTCAAGCATATTTTTGAAAAAACTTGCAAAAAATAAAAAAATGCCGTCTTAGCGCACTTCTCCAGGGTGCGGCAGGTTTTGCCCCGGCGGTGCGGTATACTCGCACAGGACATTGAAAGGCTGCTTGGCCTGATTTAGAAAGGATGCTGCATATGATGACACGAACTCTGCGCCCGGAAAGAGGCAACCTCTCGCCCCGTGTACCGCGGGACCCGGAACACGAGCGCTACTGCCCGGAGCTGGAGCAGGATCTGCAGGAGTGCTTGGCCTGCCTGCGCTGCAATGAGATGATGTTTGATCTGGAGGTGGACTCCGATCTGATCGAGCAGCGCATCTACGAGCGGCAGGCGCTGCTGTGCCGCTACCGCTATCTGCTGGCCCGGGCCCGGGAGCTGGGGCTGCATACAGTGCTGGCACGCTATCAGCCCCGCCTGCCCGGCTGATGCTGCCCTTGCAGGAAGCCCAGTGCCAAAAAATCTTGACAGAAATCGCCTCCCGTGTTATGATACTAAAAGATAAATCGCTGGGCAGAGGCAATGCTTCGCACAGCGCAATCTTTTCAAGCGAGAGAGGTTTTTGATTATGGAAAGAATTAAGACGATCGCTACCCGTGACCTGACCAAGAGCGTGCAGACCGGCGGCTGCGGCGAGTGCCAGACTTCCTGCCAGTCTGCCTGCAAGACCTCCTGCGGCGTGGCTAACCAGCAGTGCGAGAACAGCAACAAGTAAGCTTTTTTCCAATCGGATGCCGCCTGAGCCGGGCGGCATTTTTTGTGTTCATTTTTAGTGATCTTTCACGGAGGAAAATCAATGGTACATCAGTATCAACTCAATGGATATAATATCGTGCTGGACACCTGCAGCGGCTCTGTGCACGTTGTGGACGAGGTGGCCTACGACATCATCGCCCTGTACAAGCAGCATCCGGCCGATGAGATCGTAGCACAGATGCTGGCAAAGTACGCCCACCGTCCGGATGTTACGGAGGAGGACCTGCGCCAGTGCCTGGAGGATGTGGCCCAGCTGGAGGCCCAGGGCAAACTTTGGGCGCCGGATATCTATAAGGACATGGCCTTTGACTTCAAGAACCGCAATACGGTGGTCAAGGCACTGTGCCTGCATGTGGCGCACACCTGCAACCTGAACTGCTCCTACTGCTTTGCTGCCCAGGGCCGCTACCAGGGCGACCGTGCCCTGATGAGCTTTGAGGTGGGCAAGCGGGCCATGGACTTTTTGATCGAGAATTCCGGCACCCGCCGCAACCTGGAAGTGGACTTCTTCGGCGGCGAGCCGCTGATGAACTTTGATGTGGTCAAGCAGCTGGTGGCCTACTGCCGTGAGCAGGAGAAGATCCACAACAAGAACTTCCGCTTTACCATGACCACCAACGGCATGCTGATCGATGATGATGTCATCGACTTCTGCAACAAGGAGTGCCACAATGTGGTGCTGAGCCTGGATGGCCGCAAGGAGATCCACGACCGTCTCCGCAAGGACTATGCAGGCCGCGGCAGCTACGATGTCATCGTGCCCAAGTTCCAGGAGTTCGTCCGCCGCCGTGGGGATAAGAACTACTACATCCGGGGCACCTATACCCATAACAATGTGGAGTTCACCAAGGATGTCTTCCACATGGCAGACCTGGGCTTTACGGAGCTGAGCATGGAGCCGGTGGTCTCTAAGCCGGACGATCCCTGTGCATTGACTGCGGAGGATCTGCCCATCCTGAAGGAGCAGTACGAGATCCTGGCCAAGGAGATGATCCGCCGCCGCCGGGAGGGCAAGGGCTTTACCTTCTACCACTACATGATTGACCTTACCGGAGGCCCCTGCATCTACAAGCGCATCTCCGGCTGCGGTTCCGGAACCGAGTATATGGCTGTGACGCCGTGGGGCGACCTGTATCCCTGCCACCAGTTCGTGGGTGACCCCAAGTACCTCATGGGCGATATCTGGAAGGGCGTCACCAACACCGCTGTGCGGGATGAGTTCAAGCACTGCAACGCCTACGCCCGCCCCGAGTGCAAGGATTGCTGGGCTAAGCTGTACTGCTCCGGCGGCTGTGCAGCCAATGCATACCATGCAACGGGCAGCATCACAGGCGTGTACGATTACGGCTGCGAGCTGTTCAAAAAGCGGATCGAGTGCGCCATCATGATCAAGGTGGCTGAGAACCAGGACCTGGCAGCTCAGGGCGTAGAGGCTCCCATTGAGCTGGGCGGCAGCTGCAATGCCTGCGCCGATGGCGAGGGCTGCGGCGAATGATGCCCAGCACCCCTATTGCAGACTTTGTCCGGCGGTACAGCAGTTCAGGCACGGCCCGGCTGCATATGCCAGGGCACAAAGGCGTATCCTTTCTGGGGTGCGAGCCCTTGGATCTGACCGAGATCGCAGGGGCAGATGAGCTGTACGAGGCAGAAGGCATCATTGCGGAGAGCGAGGCAAATGCTGCCCAGCTGTTCGGTACGGCGGCCACGTATTATAGTGCGGGCGGGTCCTCTCAGTGTATTCGGGCTATGCTGCTGCTGGCCATGCAGGCCGCACCGGCAGGGGAGGGCCGTCCGGTCCTGCTGGCGGCACGCAATGCACATAAAGCGCTGGTGTACAGTGCTGCCCTGCTGGATTTTGAGATCCAATGGCTGTGGCCGCAGGGACAGAGGGGCAGTCTGTGCAGCTGCCCGGTCACGCCTGCCAGTCTCCGCACCCGTCTGGAGCAGCTGCTCTGTCAAGGGGTGCGCCCCTTTGGCGTCTACCTGACCAGCCCGGACTATCTGGGGTATATGCAGGACGTACAGGGGCTGGCAGAGGTCTGCCAAAGCCTGTGCGTGCCGCTGCTGGTGGACAACGCACACGGCGCCTATCTGCCCTTTTTGCCGGGGGGCAGCCGGCACCCGATCGCACTGGGGGCTGCTATGTGCTGCGACTCCGGTCATAAGACACTGCCGGTGCTGACCGGCGGAGCCTACCTGCACCTGGGGAAAAACGCCCCGGTCCCCCAACCGGAGGCTGTCCGGGGCGCAATGGCGCTGTTTGGCTCCACCAGCCCTTCTTATCTGATTTTGCAATCCCTGGATCTGTGCAACCGGTATCTGGCACAGGGCTACCGAGAGAAGCTGGCAGCCAGCATGGCGGGCCTGGATCAGCTGCGGAAGGAACTGAACATGGCTGCGCTGGGCTGCTGTCCGGTGCCGGTGGCGCTGTCCGGCCCGGAGCAGGAGCCGCTGAAGCTGACGCTGGATGCGGCGGCATTGGGCCGCACCGGGCAGTGGCTGGCGGATCAGCTGCGGCATTGCGGTATCGAGTGTGAGTATGCGGATATCCGCAACGTGGTATTGATGTTTACGCCGGAAAACCCACCGGAAGATATGGCTCGTGTGCGGGCGGCGCTGCTGGATCTGTTGGAACAGGCCCAGGGAGCTTTGCTGCCGGAGGATATAGGCCCAGCGTTTGCGGAGCTGGCGAGCCAGAATAAGCAGGTGCGCAGCATCCGGGCAGCGGTGCTGTCCCCTGCAGAGCGAGTGCCAGTGGAGCAGGCACTGGGCCGTGTGTGCGCACTGCCCACCGTATCCTGCCCGCCGGCGATCCCCATCGCGGTCAGCGGTGAGGAAATTGGTCCTGCGGCAGTGGCCTTGATGCAGCATTATGGTGTTGCAGAGGTGGCCGTCTGTAAAGAATAAAAGCAGCACAGCAGCAGGTCTGATCCCTGCTGCTGTGTTTTTTTGCAGCAAAGGGCAAGGTTTTGGCTGAAAAAGTCTTGACCTGCTGTGCTGCGGCGGGTATATTGGAAGTGCAGCCCTATTCCCGCAGTATTTTGCAGGAATAGGGCAGGGAATTTCGTTAAAATGGTATGGACGGGATAGGGCATCGGCCATGCTCTGCCGCCAGAAAAACGGATAAAACAACAGATGATCTTGCGGAGGTGTTCTGATGAAAATCTTGCTGACGACCGATACATGGGCGCCTGCGGTCAACGGAGTGGTGCGGTCGGTGGAGCTGCTCTACCGGGAGCTGCTGGCTTTGGGGCATGATGTGCGGGTGCTGACCTTGTCCGGCAACAGCCGCTCCTATCAGGAAGGCAATGTGATCTACCTGGGCAGCCTCAGTGCGGAAAAAGTCTACCCGGGCGTGCGGCTGGGGCTGCGGCTCCTGAGCCATTGGCTGGACGTGCTGGAAGAGTGGCGGCCGGATGTGATCCACTCTCAGAGTGAGTTCTCCACCTTTATCCCGGCCTGCCAGCTGGCCAAACGCTGCGATTGCCCCTTGGTGCATACATACCATACCATGTGGGAGGACTGCACCCGCTATGTCTGCCCCAGCGAGCGGCTGGGCAAGGCGGCGGTAGAGTATTTCACCCGGGTGGTGGCAGGGCACTGCTATGCGATCCTGGCCCCCACCGGCAAGATCCGTGCGCTGCTGGAAAGCTATGGCGTGGAGTGCAAGGTGTTCACGGTGCCGACGGGCATTGACCTGGGCGAGTTCCAGCCTTGGCAGGACGGCGGCGCTGCCCGGGCAGAGCTGCGCAGCCAGCTGGGCATCCCTGCCGAAGCGCCGGTGATGCTCTCGCTGGGGCGTTTGGCTGCGGAAAAGAACCATGGGGAGCTTTTGCAGCTGCTGGCAGAGTGGCCGGAAGAGGAGCGCCCCTGGCTGGTGTTCGTGGGGGATGGCCCGGTCCGGACTGAGCTGGAGGCAGAGACCATCCGCCTGGGCTTGACCGAGCGGGTCCGCTTTGCGGGTATGGTAAGCCCTCAGGAGGTCCCTCGGTGGTATCAGGTGGGGGATGTCTTTGTCAGCGCTTCCCGGAGCGAGACCCAGGGCCTGACCTATTTTGAAGCCATGGCCTGCGGTCTGCCCGCTATCTGCCGGGCGGACCCCTGCTTGGAGGGCGTGATCGAAAACGGGATCAACGGCTGGCAGTGGGAGGAAAGCTCTACCTTCCGCCAGGGATTTGAGGATGTGATGGCAAACCACAGCGATTATGCCGGCAAAGCAGAGGAAAAGGCTGCGCACTATTCCTCCAAGAACTTTGCCCGTCAAGCGCTGGAAGTCTATCAACAGGCGATCGATGCGCCGCGTCCCCAAAAGGACCGTGTGCTGCCGGATGTGGCCAAAGCCATCAGCGAGCTGGTGGAATATCTGTCCCAGTAATCAAACAGCGCCCCCCGGCCCGCAGTAGGGCAGGGGGGGCGCTGTTTAATTGGCGGGGTCTTTTTGGGGCGCTTTGTCCAGTGCTTCAAACTGGCGCAGGATCTGCGGGTCTTTCAGCTTGATGACCTTGCCGGAAAGGCCGTGGAGCGTATTCTCCGGCGGGATCTGCAAAAAGCTGAGCCGTACCGCGCACAGCGCCTGGGTCTTTGCCCCGGTGCGCTGGTTCATCTTGCGGTTGCCATATTTGATATCTCCCAGCACCGGCTTGCCAAGGTAGGCCAGGTGTGCTCGGATCTGGTGGGTGCGGCCGGTGACCAGGCCAATGCGGCACAATGCAAAAGGCCCGGCGGTGCGCAGTACATCCACATCGGTGATGATCTGCTTGCGGTGTCCGTCCTGTGCCTGGTGTGCGTGGATGGAGACCTTGTTGTTCTTTTCATCGTGCTCCCACCAGGCAGTGAACCGCCCGCTCTGGGGGATGCCGACCGTGATGGTGTAGTATTCCTTTTTGAGCAGGTCGGTGCGGATGATCTCGTTCATATCCCGCAGGGCGGCATAGCTCTTGGCGGCGATCACCAGCCCCTCTGTGCCGCGGTCCAGCCGGTTGCAGATCCCGGGTTTGAACCGCTGCTCGCTGTGGGGGTCGTACTCGCCCTTCTGCTCCAGATACTGGGCAAAAGCATCCACAAGGTTTGCATCCCCGGTACGGTCGCTGTGGCATAACAGATGCGCAGGCTTATACAGCACCGCAATATCGGCATCTTCATAGACCACGGTCACCGGCGGCTGAGCAGGGGCTTTTTTTGCCGGTTTGGCGGGAGCGCTCCCCTCCGGGGGGAAAAACTCGTCGTTGATGTACAGTTCGATCAGGTCGCCGGCCCGCAGCCGGTCCTCCGGTGCAGCACGCTTGCCGTTGACTTTGACCCGCTTGTTGCGGAAGCTCTTGTATAACAAACTTGTGGGCAGTCCCCGTGTCACGCTTTGTACAAAACGGGACATCCGCACCCCTTCATCGTTGGCAGTGGCGGTAAATTGCTTCATAAATCGGCCTCTCTCTCTGGCGGATAAAACCGCCTGTCCCTTCCATGATACTATATCTCAAGGGGCAAAGTCAACGGGGAGGGGGAGTCCCTTTTTACATTTAGACGGACGGAGCGGATCTCTGTCAATTTAGACATGCGTTGAAGAGAACAAAAAAATATGATAAGGTAAATAGAAACATGGATCGGAGATGTGAGCGGATGAAGGCGGATGTTTCTGGAACAAGGGCTTTTTATGCTTCTATAACCGAATCTTCATTGTGTAATTGCGAACCTGAGTATCATCACGAAATTGACAACATAGAATTTCGGACCGCAAAATTCTGCCCAAGCACAGGGATCGAACAGGAGCATTTTGTATTGGAGTTTTCGCCAATAAAGCTAAAGTGTATTTTTTAGACCCTGCTCTGTCGGCCGGTATTAAGCAAGGAACGTCTCCCGCCGTCATGCCGCTTTACATTATAAAACACCCGTGCTATAATAAGGTGAATGTCAACAACTAATGGTGGTTCTCGCAGCGGGAACCGGAAAGGACGCCTCTATGTCAGACGAGACCTTTAAGCTGGTATCCCCCTATGCTCCCACCGGTGACCAGCCCCAGGCCATTGCCCAGCTGGTGCAGGGGGTGCAAGCCGGGGATAAGTTCCAGACGCTGCTGGGCGTTACCGGCAGCGGCAAGACGTTTACAATGGCAAACGTCATTGCCCAGTGCAACCGCCCCACCCTGGTGCTGGCCCATAATAAGACCCTGGCGGCGCAGCTGTGTACGGAGTTTCGCTCCTTTTTTCCGGAAAATGCGGTGGAGTATTTCGTTTCCTACTACGATTACTACCAGCCGGAAGCGTATATCCCCAGCACCGATACCTATATTGAAAAGGACAGTGCGATCAACGATGAGATCGACCGCCTGCGTCATTCTGCTACGGCAGCATTGTCAGAACGGCGGGATGTGATCATCGTGGCGTCTGTATCCTGCATCTACTCCTTGGGCGACCCCATCGACTACCGCAGCATGGTCATCAGTCTGCGTCCGGGGATGCAGATGGAGCGGGATGACCTGTGCGCAAAGCTGGTGCATCTGCAATACGAGCGCAACGATATCAACTTTGTGCGCAACAAGTTCCGGGTGCGGGGAGATACGGTGGATATCTACCTGGCCTATATGAGCGAGCTGGCCATCCGGGTGGAGTTTTTTGGCGACGAGATCGACCGCATCACAGAGTTCAACCCAGTCACCGGCGCACGGCAGAACGTGGTCAAGCACGTGGCGATCTTTCCCGCCAGCCACTATATCGTCAGCGCCGAGAAAAAAGCCGCTGCGCTGGAGAAGATCCGTGCAGAGTGTGACGCCCAGGTAAGGCAGTTTACCGCCGAGGGCAAGCTCATTGAGGCGCAGCGCATCTCCCAGCGGACAAACTATGATATTGAGATGCTCAATGAAGTGGGGATGTGCAAGGGCATCGAGAACTATTCTGCCGTGTTGTCCGGCCGGGCGCCAGGCAGTATGCCCACCACGCTGCTGGACTATTTCCCGGAGGATTTTCTGCTGTTTATCGACGAGAGCCATGTTACGCTGCCGCAGGTGCGGGCTATGTACGGCGGCGACTATGCCCGTAAAAAAACACTGGTGGAATATGGCTTCCGGCTGCCTTCTGCCTTTGACAACCGCCCGCTGAAATTTGAAGAGGTCGAGTCCAAGCTCAATCAGACCATCTTCGTCTCCGCAACACCAGGCGGGTACGAGCGGGAGCACAGCACCCGCATTGCCCAACAGGTGATCCGCCCCACCGGTCTGCTGGACCCGCTGATCTCGGTGCGACCGGTAGAAGGGCAGGTCACCGACCTGCTGGGCGAGATCAACGCCCGCACCGCACGGGGCGAACGGGTGCTGGTGACCACCCTGACCAAGCGCATGGCAGAGGATCTGACCGATTACCTCACCGAGCAGGGCGTAAAGGTCAAGTATATGCACCATGAGGTGGATACGTTTGAGCGGATGGAGCTTATCAAGGACCTTCGCCTGGGCTCCATTGATGTGATCGTGGGCATCAACCTGCTGCGGGAGGGCCTGGACCTGCCGGAGGTCAGCTTGGTGGCCATCCCGGATGCGGATAAGGAGGGCTTCCTGCGCAGTGAGACCAGACTGATCCAGACCATCGGCCGTGCCGCCCGCAACGCACAGGGTCTGGTGATCATGTATGCCGATGTGGTCACCGACAGCATGGACCGGGCCATTACGGAGACGGAGCGCCGCCGTGCGATCCAGACTCAGTACAATCAGGAGCATGGCATCGTGCCCAAAACCATCGTCAAGGCCATCCGGGATTCCATTGAGATCAGCGATAAGGCCGAGACGGCAAAGCTCAATACCCGCCGCATGGGCAAGCTGGAGCGGGAGGCTGCCATTGACCGGCTGACCCGGGAGATGAAGCAGGCGGCCAAGCTGCTGGATTTTGAGAACGCTGCATTTTTGCGGGACCAGATCGACCGCCTGCGCCGGGGCGAGAACCCCACCCTGGATTCGGATGCCGAGGCCCAGCGCAGACAAACACCAAAAAGAGGGAGAAAACACGGTGGCAAACGATAAGATCGTTATTCGAGGTGCACGAGAGCACAACCTGAAAAATATCAATCTGACCCTCCCGCGGGAAAAGCTGATCGTTATGACCGGATTGTCCGGTTCGGGCAAATCCAGCCTGGCGTTTGATACCATCTACGCCGACGGTCAGCGCCGCTATGTGGAGAGCCTGTCCAGCTATGCCCGGATGTTTCTGGGACGAATGGACAAACCGGATGTGGACGAGATCACCGGATTGTCTCCGGCTATCTCCATTGACCAAAAGACCACCAGCCACAACCCGCGCTCTACTGTGGGCACGGTGACCGAGATCTACGATTACCTGCGTCTTTTGTATGCCCGGGTGGGCGTGCCCCACTGCCCTGTGTGCGGCCGGGTGATCCGCCAGCAGACCGTAGATGAGATGGTGGATGCGGTGCTCAAGCTGGAGGAGGGCACAAAATTCCAGGTGCTGGCGCCGGTGGTGCGTCAGCGCAAGGGGACCCAGCAAAAGGAGCTGGATGCTGCCCGTCGGGCTGGATATGCCCGGGTACGAATCGATGGCAGCCTTTACGACCTGGATGAGGAGATCACCCTGGAAAAAAACCTCAAGCACACCGTGGAGATCGTAGTGGACCGCCTGGTCCTGCGGAAAGGGGTGCGCAGCCGCCTGGCCGACTCGCTGGAAACGGCGCTTGCCCTGACCGGTGGTCTGGCTGAAGTGGACGTGATCGGGGGCGAGTGCATGACCTTTAGTCAGAACTTTGCCTGCCCGGAACATGGCATCTCCATCAGCGAGCTGTCGCCCCGGCTGTTCTCCTTCAATAACCCCCAGGGTGCCTGTGAAAAATGCACGGGTCTGGGTACTTTTATGCGGGTGGATGAGGACCGTATCCTCCCCAATCGCAGTCTCTCCATCCGGCAGGGGGCCATCAAGGCCAGCGGATGGTACTACGCCGAGGGCTCGGTCAGTGAGATGTACTACCTGGCCCTGGGCAAAAGATACGGCTTTACCCTGGATACCCCGGTGGAGCAGTTCTCCACCGAGGCATTGAACGCCCTGCTCTACGGCACCAATGGGGAAAAACTGGAGATGCACCGCACCAATGAGTTTGGCAGCGGTGTGTACTACAATACCTTTGAGGGCATCGTAGAGAACCTGGAGCGCCGCTTCCGTGAGACCAACAGCGAGTGGATGAAAGAGGAGATCGGCAGCGTAATGTCCGGGGTGGAATGTCCCGCCTGCCATGGTCAGCGTCTGAAGCCGGTGGTTCTGGCAGTTACAGTAGGGGACAAAAACATCAGCCAGTTCTGCGAAATGTCCATCCGGGAAGAGCTGGCCTTCATTGCCAAGGCAGAGCCCACCCTTTCGGAGAAACAGGCCCAGATCGGCGGTCAGATCCTGAAAGAGATCAAGAACCGCCTGCAATTTTTGCAGAGCGTCGGCCTGGATTACCTTACACTGGCCCGGGCAGCGGGCACCCTTTCCGGCGGTGAGAGCCAGCGTATCCGCCTGACGACCCAGATCGGCAGCGCCCTGTCCGGCGTGCTGTATGTGTTGGATGAACCCTCGATCGGTCTGCACCAGCGAGATAACGATAAGCTCATTGCTACCCTGAAAAATCTGCGGGATCTGGGCAATACGGTGATCGTGGTAGAACACGATGAGGATACCATGCGCAGTGCAGATTATCTTGTGGACGTGGGGCCCGGCGCTGGAGTGCACGGCGGCGAGATCGTAGCCGCTGGCAGTGTTAAGGATATCTGCAAGGCCAAACGCAGTATCACAGGCGACTACCTCTCCGGCCGCAAGCGCATCACCGTGCCTGCTACCCGCCGCACCGGCAATGGCCACTGTCTGCGGGTGGTGGGGGCACAGGAGAATAACCTCCATGATCTGACGGTGGAGTTCCCCTTGGGCGAGCTTGTCTGTGTCACCGGTATCTCGGGTTCGGGCAAATCCAGCCTGGTCAACGAGATCCTGTATAAGACCCTGGCTTGTGAGCTGAATGGAGCCCGCAGCCGGGCAGGGCGCTGCCGCAGCGTAGAAGGGCTGGAATATGTGGATAAGGTCATCGGCATCGACCAGCAGCCCATTGGCCGTACACCGCGTTCTAACCCGGCTACCTATACGGGCGTGTTCAACGATATCCGCACCGTGTTCTCCCAGACCCAGGATGCAAAGATGCGGGGCTATGGACCGGGCCGGTTCAGCTTTAATGTAAAGGGCGGCCGGTGCGAAGCCTGTGAGGGCAACGGTATTTTGCAGATCGAGATGCATTTTCTGCCGGATGTCTATGTCCCCTGTGAGGTCTGCAAGGGCGCCCGTTATAATCGGGAGACGCTGGAGGTCAAATACCGGGACAAGACCATTGCAGATGTGCTGAATATGACTGTAGAGGAAGCGGTGCAGTTCTTTGCCAATCAGCCTAAAATCGCCCGCAAACTGCAGACCTTGTTGGATGTGGGTCTGGGATATGTCACCCTGGGGCAAAGCGCTACCACGCTGTCCGGCGGCGAGGCGCAGCGGGTAAAGCTGGCCAATGAACTGGCCCGGCGCAGCACCGGCAAGACCGTGTATATCCTGGACGAGCCGACTACCGGCCTGCACATTGCGGATGTCCATCGCCTGGTGGAGGTGCTGCAAAAACTGGTGGATGCGGGCAATACTGTGATCGTGATCGAGCATAATCTGGATCTGATCAAGTGTGCCGATCATATCATCGACCTTGGCCCGGAGGGAGGCAGTGCAGGCGGCGAGATCGTGGCTGCCGGTACTCCGGAGCAGGTGGCGGCTGTGCCCGGCAGCTTTACAGGGCAGTATCTGCGTCCCTTGCTGGAGCGGGATAAGGCCTGATCCCGTTCTTTTTGCGGGCGAAAATGCGCTGGCCAAAAAAGAATAAAAAATTGCAAAAAAGTAGTTGACAAACACCCAGGTTCTGAGTATAATATCTCTTGTCGCCACGCTTTGATAACAAGGTACGGCACATTTCCGGGTGTAGCGCAGTTTTGGTAGCGCGCTTGAATGGGGTTCAAGAGGCCGTGAGTTCGACTCTCGCCACTCGGACCAAACAAAAATAATCCGAACTTGTTTCCGATAGGAGATGGGTTCGGATTATTTGTTTTCTTCGGAAAATTCAATGCAGGTGTCCGTGGAAGATAAAATCCGAAATCATAGATTGACCGATATAAGCTACGACATGATTTCAGGAGGACATGAACATGAAGTACGATGCAAGAGCTTGCCATTTCAACATGGACACCGGCTGCGTGGAGCTGCTGCTTCGGGATGGAAGAAAAATTTCCATCAATTGCACCGGGGTCGAGGATGCGCTGGATGTGACCACGGCACAGCAGACGGAACTGGACTACCTTATCTACAATGACCCACTGAGCTATGCCGATTTGATTCTGAACGGCGACTCGGAGGAATATTTGAAGAATGTGACCGGGAGCCATGGCTTAGAAGATTAAGGACAAAACAAAAACAGGGTGCGCCCACCCGGACGCACCCTGCCAAAGACCACAGACGATAGCGATATGTACAACAGGGCGTTCCCCGTCGGGAACGCTCTGTTTCTCTTTACTGGTGGTGTGATGAGCCTGCTCCGCCTGCCACGCGGCAAACTCCCGCTGGCCTTCCTCGCTGTTCCAGCAGGCAAGGATGGCCGGGTAGAATGCACGTGCCAGACGGTCAATGACTTCATCGGGATAGGGGGAAGTGTTTGTGGACTTTTTCTTTTTGTTCAAACGCACGCTCCTTTGATCGTCCCACCGTGGCAAAGTCGGGCGAGAAAATCAAGGTTTCAATTTTTATCAGGCGCAGGGGCGCGGATAGCTTCCGCCCTGCACTTGCGGCTGGTGGCCCGTTGATGGCTTACAAGTGCCTGTCGTTATGCCGTTTTAGAGGATTCATCGCTGGATTCTGCAAGAACTTCATCCAGCGTTTTCAAAAATTCAAGATGAGGCTTCAGGGCAAAGCGAAGAACCTTGACCTGTTCCGGATGCGTAAGAAGTTTCGGGTTCAAGTCGAACGTAACTTCCCAACTCTTTCGCATGAGAGATTCAGCATTGTGGAGCCGGTAGTACAGTTCGAGAAACTTTTGGGGAACATCATAGCTTTCATCAATGGTGTTGCTGACGGCTTTCTCTGCCTGCTTCACCGTTACTTTGTTAGGCTTGACTTTCTTCGACTTCGGCACATAATTCTTGATTTCCTCAAAAATTTCAGCCTGTTCTTCGGGCTTGGCCTTGCCGAGATTTTCGAGAAGATAATCGGGAATGTGCAGTTCCTCGCGGAAGAACCGATCACGGAAACCGGGAGACAGTTCATCCGCAACGTCAACGCCGTGGGCATAGTATTCTGCACGGCGGACTGAACTTGCGCTGCTGTGATTTTCCTGCGCAATGCGCTCACAGGTTTTCATTGGCTTCTGGTTGTGTTCAGATTGAACACTGCCAGATTTCTTTGCAGTATGCTGATTACCGCGAAACGCCTCGGTGCGCTTTTCAGAGGAATACTGCTTGCCCATCAGAAACTTCTTCTGCTCCGGGGTTAAATTGCGCCGCCCCAGCTGATTTTTGCAAATCCAAGCGAGAACTTCTTCCCGGCTTTCAAACGGGAGCGGCATCGTGGAGAAGGAGATTTCGGGATGTTCCTGAACGATTTCATAACGATTGTGGCCGTCAACGAGGGTGTTATTCCAGACAATCAAAGGAGAAATCAGCTTGCCCTCTTTGAGGATATTTTCTTCAAGCTGCTTAAATTCATCATCGGTCAGTGGAGGGATTTGGGACTGGAACTCCGGGTCGATTTTCAGATTGATCATATGCACACTCCTTTATCTCTCCTGCTGCGCTGGTTCTTCCTCCCGGAAAAAGGACGCAACATTCTGCTTTGCGGTTTTCAGTTTGAGCAGTTCCTCTTTAGATTCCTTGTACTGCTCGTAGAACTTTGCCTTTTCGGATGCCAGCTGCGCATACTCGGCTTCCAGCTTTTTCGGGCTGGGCAGCTTGGTGAGGTCATTTGCCTTGAAATAGGCTGCTGCCGCCCGGTATGCTGTCAGCTCTGCACGGTGCTGCTCCTCAAAGGCTGCGGGTCGTTTGGCAGTCTTTAACTGCTGTGCGACATTCTTGGTGCTGGTGTAGGCTGCGACATGATAGCGCAGCTTATTGTTGGCTTTCATGCGACCTTCGAGGTCTTTCACCACCGCCAGCGAGTCGTGATACTTGGTTTCCAGTTCAGCGATGCGCTGGTTCAAATCATCCTCGTTGAGCAAATCTTTCTCCTGCAAGAGGATCAGAGTTTGCGACATGGCTTTGAGGTTGAACTTCTTTGCCCAACGTTCGTAGCCAATGCCCTTGCCCTCGGTCAGCTTTGCCTGAATATCAATCAGCTTTGCAAGGTTGGTCGTTTTAGACTGTACCTTGGGTTTGCGCGCTGCGTTTGCGGTCAGGGTGGCTAGTACTTCTGCCTTGTCGAACTTGTCACCGAGATGTTTCGCTCGGATAAACTTGGTTCTGCCAGCAGGCAGATAGCTGAGCTGCCCACGGCTTTCCTTGACAGCAATGCCGTACTGCTGCATGAGCCTATCGGAAAAATCCTCAAAACTCACAGCGCGATACAGCACCGAAGAAATCTGCTTCCGCAAAGTGTCCTTTACGGTTTCAAACTTCTTCTGCTGGGGCGGTTGTCCGGCTGCGGTGAGGGCTGCGTTTTCACGGTCAAGTTTCAACTGGCCGCGCCTGTGTGCCCAATACTCAGCTTCGCTCACACGCTCCTTGGAGCCGTTGAGCAGGTCAATCTGGTACAGTCCGGCACCCTCGCACAGTTCCATGACCTCGACACGCAAATGCCGCATGGTCTGGGCGGTGCTGGAATGCTTCATGCCCTCTAGCCAGTCGCGGGGTTTCTGCATATAGGGCTTGCGCTCCACCTCTCGTGTTCGGACGCTGCCGATCACGATGTGGACACGGATGTTTCCCGAATGGTTGTGCCCATCGGGGTGAGTGCAGACGATGGCAGGATGACCGGGGAAGTTTTCCTCGCAGAATGTCAGGCCAAGTGCCTGTGCCTTTTCCATGGTCAAGCCGTTGTCGGCTGCATCTCTTGGGTCAAAGCTGATGATATACTGGTGGCTTTTGATATCACTATGCTGGGTATTCTTGCCATACTTGCGGTTCGCCAGCAGACAGGCCGTTGCAAACGAGAAATCGCCGCACT
>Freddie_p2__coassemble_2948_pt1 | contig 9850 bp, 8 predicted proteins | sample Freddie_p2__metabat2_low_PE_016 | metagenome-assembled genome bin Freddie_p2
GTAGAGATCTTTTGCGCTTTTTTGCCGCGAGGGGCGTTTTTGCTGCCCTTCGCGGCATTTTTTATCTTTCTGTTTGCACGCCGCCACTGCTCCAAAGCAGTCTGGTGTATGCTTGCCGGGGCAGGCGCAGGTCTGCTGCTGTTATGGGCAAGCCAGCTGGGCATCCGCTCTCTGCAGGCGCGCTACGCCGGCAAGCAGCTTTTGCTCACCGCACAAGTGCAGCAGATCCAGCCCGGATTTTCTCCAAAAACGGTGCAGGCGGTGCTTTGGGTGGAGCTTGCAGGCGGGCAGAAGGCCGGATTCCAGGTCCACTGTCCCAACCTGCCCCTTTGTACCGCCGGGGATCGGATCAGCGGACGCTTTGCACTGGAACCGCCTGACCCCGCCCAGGCTCTGGATTCCTATGCAGACGGATCGGCGCTCTGTGCCGTGTATCAGTCCGACTTCCTTCCAAAAGGAAAAAGCACCAGTTTCCGTGCCCGCACCGCACGGCTGCAGCATAAACTCAGCCAGTCCCTGCAAAAACTGTTGGACAAGGACACCGGCGGGGTACTGGCTGCTATGATCGCAGGAGACCGCACCGCTCTCCCCCCAGAAATGAATGCAGCTTACCGCTCAGCTGGATTATCCCATGTACTGGTCGTCAGCGGGATGCACGTCACCTTGCTGTGCGGCGGTGCACTCGGGCCGCTTCTGTCCAAAAAGCGAGAGCAGCGCTACTGCACCCGCCGAATCACTGCGCTGGCCCGCAGCCTGTGTGCTCTGCTGCTGATCGGGGTCACAGGGTTCACGCCCTCTGTTCTCCGGGCTGCTGTAGCCATCTGGATCAGCGCTTTGGGGGTGTGGGTCTATGGCCCGCCCGACCCATGGACCAGTCTGGCGGCAGCTGGCCTGCTGATGAGTCTGCGCAACGGCTATGCGGCCTGCGACGTAGGGTTTCAGCTCTCCTTTGCTGCCGTCCTTGGCACGCTGGCCGGTGCCTCCTGTGCCAAAAGAGGGGCAAAGTATTTCCTTCAGAAGATGCCAAAATCCCTGCCACGCTGGTGCATCCGATGCCTTGCCCCCGTTTGGGAGGGCTTTTGCATCTCTTGCGGCGCTTCCGCAGCCACCTTCCCCGTGCTGGTGCTGCGGGGCATGAGCGTCAGCGCCTATGCCCTGGTATCCAGCCTGGCGGTGCTGTGGCTGGTGCAGCCGCTGATGCTGCTGGGGATCGCTGCCGCCATCACCGGCTTATTCCCTGCGCTGCGCTGGCTGTATTACAGCTGCTCCTTTGGTGCGGGAGCGCTGACCGTCCTGCTCAACACCTGGGCTCGGTGGGTCGCTGGATGGCCAGGGGCACAGCTCTATTTTGATACGAGCTATGGGGCTATCGTCTGCCTGCTGCTTTTGGCTCTTGCAGGAGCAGCGCTGCACAAAAAGGTCCGTCTGCGCATCGCTCTGCCTGCCCTTATGCTGGCAGCGGGCGCCGCCATTTATATGGGCAGCGCCCTGAGCCGGGATCTGATCCATATAGAATTGGCCGGCAGTTCCACCGCTCCCGCCGTAGTGATCACCCAATTCGGACAGGCTGTCGTACTGTTCCGGGGCGGGGATGCTGCACAAAGCGCTGTGGAGACTTTGCTGCAGCGCCGCGGTGCCGACCTGCAGCTGCTCATTGACCTGCGTTTGTCCCCCAAAACGCCTTGCACGCTGCCCGCCCACCGACGGTTCCAGCCAGCGCAATGGCCTGCGCTGCACAGCCGCACCGCCCAATGCGGCGGGGTCGGAGCAGAGGTACTGCGTACCAGGGACGGGTGTATCGTGCGCATCACCGCAGGCGGGCACACGCTGGCAGCTGTATCCGGCGATGCCTCTCTTGCAAGGCCCATACAGGCAGACTGGCTGCTGGCCAGCCCTGCGGCCCCTGTCTCCCTCCGTTTTCATGGCGTGGTATCTCTCTCCGAGGACTATCCTTGGCAGCAGGGGCGTACGCTTTGCTCTGTCCGCCGCCTGACACTGCGTCCCAAAGCGTCCTTACTTGACAGCCTACCGCATTTTCGGCTAAAATAAGAAGAACACACCGTATCAATGTGAAAGAAAGGGAACCTTCCGTGAAGATATTGAAAGTGAAATGCCTGGCCCCTACCCGGCTGGACAATTACCTGATGCAGCAGTATCCCGCCCTGAATCCGGGCCGTCTGAACAAGGCTCTGCGGGAAAATAAGATCAAGCTGAACGGCAAAAAGCAGCCCCTGTCCACCCGTGTGATGGCCGGGGATGAGATCAAGCTGTTTATCCTGGACGACGTGCTGGACGAAGGCATCCGGGTGGATGGCCCTGCCTGGAAAAACGCCCGCTGCCCTGCGCAGGTCGTATACGACTGCCCCCAGATCCTGGTAGCCAACAAACCCGCCGGGCTGGCAGTAGACGGCCCGGAGGATGACACCCTGCTGAACCGTGCGCTGCTGTACCTGAACCAGCAGGGCGAATACAGCGAGGACAGCCTGTATCAGCCGGCCCTGTGCCACCGGCTGGATACCGGCACCAGCGGTCTGGTGATCATCGCCAAGACCCCGGAGGCAGAGCAGATCTTCCTGGAAGCCATCAAAAGCCGGGAGGTGCAAAAGAACTATCTTTGTGTCACCTTTGGCCGTCCCACCCCGCCGGAAGGCGTGTTGGGGGGCTACCTGCTCAAGGACGCAGACCGCGGCATCGTCAAGATCGTAGGCGAAAAGCTGCCCGGTGCCAAACAGGTGGAGACCCAGTACGAGACCCTAGCTGTCTCCGGCCGCCTGGCTCTGCTCAAGGTCCGCCTGATCACCGGGCGCACCCATCAGATCCGCGCCCACATGGCCAGCATCGGCTGCCCTATCCTGGGCGACAGCAAGTACGGCAACAACGCCGCCAATCGAGAGCTGAAGCTGAAATACCAGGCTCTGTGTGCCTGGGAGCTGGTCCTGCCGCACTTCTCGCAGCCGGATTTTGCTTTCCTCAGCGGCAAGACCTTCCGTGCACCAAAGCCCTGGTACTACAACCAGGTCCTGGACGGCACCCTGAAATGATCCTTCGACCCGCTCCGGCGGGTCTTTTTTTGTCTCTTTTTTGGCCTGAGGGCTTGCAAAATCCCCTCTCCCGTGCTATATCTAAGTTAGATGTATCCAACAGACAAGGAGGACTTTGCCTATGCAGCTGGCACTGATCACCGCCCAACAGGTCGCGGTGCTGTTTTTACTGATCTTTACCGGTGCAGCGGCCACCAAAGCCGGCATCCTGCGCAGCGAGGGCAAACAGACCCTCAGCGGGCTGCTGGTCAATGTAGTGGTGCCTGCCATGATCCTGAACTCCTACCAGATGGAGTTCAGCATGGAGATCTTGCGCAACCTGCTGGCGGCTTTTGGTCTCAGTGTGCTGGCCATTCTGCTGGGCACCGGCGTGACCGTTCTGCTCACCGCCCGCCGCAAAGACAGTCGGGCTTCGATCTTCCGCTTTGCCTGCATTTTTTCCAATGCGGCGTATATGGGCTTCCCGCTGATCTCTGCTCTGTTTGGCGCCGAGGGTCTGCTGTATGCCAGCGCCTACGTTACCGTATTCAACCTGCTGCTGTGGACCTTGGGCTATGGACTGGTCAGCGGCAAGGCCAGCGCCCGGGAGCTGGGCCGCAGTCTGCTGCACACTCCGGTGCTGTACGCCATGGTCATCGGCCTGACCATCTATCTGCTGCAGCTGCCTTTGCCCTCGCTGATCGTCCAGCCCCTGCAGCTGCTGGGCGGCATGAACACCCCGCTCTCTATGCTGATCACCGGCATGCTGATCGGCTCCGGCAACCTGCGCACCATCCTGGCCGACCGGCAGATCTGGCAGCTGGCCGGTGTGCGTATGCTGCTGATCCCTGCCGTATGCATGGCCCTGTTTGCCCTGCTGGGTCTGCTGCATTTTGGCACCGTCTCCCAGGTGGTCGTCCTGCTGGAATGTTGCCCTGCGGCGGCCATCACCTCTGTATTCGCAGTGCAGTTCGGCCACGACGAGGGCTTTGCCGCGGGCAGCGTGGTGCTGACAACCCTGCTCAGCATCCTGACTTTGCCCTTATGCGCCCTGGTGCTCACCAGCCTGTAAACAAAAACTGCCCCTGCGCACGGACTTGTGCGCAGGGGCAGTTTTGTATCCTCTTAAAAATCCAGCAGGTTCAGCCCGATCTCTGGGTCATACACCCGCTCTACCCGCCCCGGCAGGGTGCGGATCACCAGCTCGGCAGTGGCGCTGATCCGTGCATTGCTCAGGTGGCCGCCCACCACCGCACCGGTGCCGTCTGCTGCGCTCATGTGCAGGTGACAGTAGAACTCTCCGTTCATCGTGTTGATGGACCCCGTCAGCGATACGATCTCATAGCAGCCAGTGTATTCCCGCGGACAGAACTGCTTTGCCTGGGTGTCAAACACGCCGATGGTAAACTTGTCCACCGCGCCGATGCCCTGGACGCTGGCCAGGTGGATCTTTTCCATCATAGCCAGCTCTCGCATCTGTTCCAGGATCTCCTCCCCTTTATCCAACCGGACAACGATCGCATCATAAAAGCGTTTGTACTCCATACTGCCATCTCCTTTGTTATTATTGCAGCACAGGGGCTGCTCTTGTTCTGGGCAGCGCTCTGCGCTATAATCAAACTAAAAATACCCACAGCCTGTACAGGAGGTCTTGCAGCGATGCTTTATCTGGACGAGTTCCGTCTGCCGGATGCAGACGACGAATGGCGCTATTTCCGGCATAAAAATGCCGAGTATGCATACGACAGTGTCTATCCTTTCCAGCACTTCCCCAAAAAGCAGTGGGAGCGGATCGTATTTGATGCAGTGACGATCTTTTACGGCGGCAATGGCTCCGGCAAAAGCACGATGCTGAACATCATCGCACAAAAACTAGCCCTGCCCCGGAAGAGCAGCTTCAACCACAGCGCACTGTTTGATGACTACGTACAGCTGTGCAAAGCCTCCACCCTGCGGCATCTGCCGGACAACAGCCGCATCATCACCAGCGACGATGTTTTTGACTATATGTTCGGCGTGCGGGACTTCAACGACGGGGTGGACCGCCGCCGGGAGGATCTGTTTGCGGAGTACCAGCACTACAAAAACACCCCGCTCCGGCTCCACTCCATGGAGGATTATGAAGAGTTTAAACAGGGGCTGGCTGCCCGGCGCAGCTCCACCACCCAATATGTGCGCCAGCGGGTCACCAACAATATCCGCACCCAGTCCAACGGGGAGAGCGCCCTGCATTACTTTCAGATACAGCTGAAACCCCGGGCACTCTATCTGCTGGATGAGCCGGAAAACAGCCTCAGTGCCGAGCGTCAGATCCAGCTGGCAGAGCTCTTATATGGCTGCGCCCGGTTCGAGGGCTGTCAGCTGGTATTGGCTACCCACTCGCCTTTTTTGCTGGCCATCCCTGGGGCACGCATCTACGACCTGGATACGGTCCCCGTGGAAACTGCGCCCTGGACTCAACTGCCGAATGTGCGCATCTACTACGACTTTTTCCGGCAGCATCAGTCGGAATTTGAGGCGGACTGAGCAGCCTGCGCCACATGCAGCGCCAGGATCGCAGTGGTCACAGCCCCTACGCCGCCCGGCACCGGGGTAAATGCAAGGTCTGCTTGCAAAGCATCTTCCTGGCAGATATCCCCGCAGAGTTTTCCGTCTGCGCCCACATGGATGCCCACATCCACCACGACCTGTCCCGCCCGGAAGCACTCCGACCGCAGCGCCTGGGCACGCCCCAGCGCCGCCACCAGTATATCTCCCTGGCGGCAGACAGCGGCCAGATCCTGGGTGCGGGAGTGGCAGACCGTCACCGTGGCATTGGCGCGGTCCAGCAGCAAAGCCGCAGGCCGCCCCACCACCAAGCTGCGCCCCACCACTACAGCCCGCTTGCCTTCCAGCGGAATGGCATAGTGCTGCAGGATCTCCAGGCAGGCCTGCGCAGTGCAGGGGGCAAAGCCCCGGCCGCTGCCGCTGACCAGCCCTGCCAGAGAAGCATCGGTGATCCCGTCCACATCCTTGGCCGGGTCCAGCATATTCCGCACCGTTTCCTCATCCAGTCCAGCGGGCAGCGGGCGCAGCAAAAGGCAGCCGTGGATGCTGCTGTCCTGGTTGATCTGCTGGATCTGTTCCATCAACCGGGCCTGGGACACCTGTTCCGGCAGAGGAAAGCAGCGCACCGCCACCCCCACCTTTGCGCAGCGGGCCAGCAGCCCCCGCTCATACGCCAGGTCATCCTCCTTTTCGCCCACACGCACCACTGCCAGCGTGGGGGTCACGCCCCGCTGGGTCAATGCAGCGCAAAGTGCTGCGGTCTTTTCGTTCAATGCGGCGGCCACCGGCCCGCCTTTCAGCAGCTGAGACATTCTCCCTCTCCTCCCAGATCCTTTGCGGTCTGCCGCCAGAGCCGATCTGCCCGTCCCGTCCAGGCTGTCAGCAGCGTTTCTGCCTGTGCGTTCAGCTCTTTGGCACGGCTGCGATCCGCCATCAATTTTGTATTTGCGTAAAGATTCAGCAGGCCGCAGCGCAGCGCAGTCTGGCACAAAACGGCCGCACACCCTGCATCCGATACCGCCAGCACACTGCCTTTGGCGGCGTATTGCTCTGCCAGGGCAATGCCCTGGGCAGACAGCTCCATGACCTGCATCGGCACTGCACACGCTCCCGCCAAGGCAGCTTCCAAGGCCGCCGCCTTTTCCGCCGCCTGCTCCGGGGTAGCCCGGGGCATCCGGTACGCAGCAGCCACCGGCGCAAACGCCTCTGCATCTGCCTGGATCAACACTTCCAGCTGGCAGCGCAAGGATTCCGCCTGCGCATTCAGCGCCCGGATCTCCGGTTCCACAGCTGCATACTTGGGCTTACCCACCGTCAGGCTGCCCACCATATTGCCCAAAGCAACGCCCAGCGCACCGGCTAAAGCCGACACACCTCCGCCCCCCGGCGCCGCAGCAGGCCCTGCCAAGGCCGACAAAAAATCGCTGCAGGCCAGTGCAGTCAGATCTTGCATCGATATACTCTCCCTTCCGTAATAACAGCATCCAGCCGCTGATCGTTTAGGTCCGCAGCAGCCTGCTCCACCTTTTGCACCTCATAGGCTGCCCCCAGCCGGAACGCATGGGTGCACAGCGGCAGAAATCGGTCGTAATATCCTTTGCCCATGCCCACCCGGCCGCAATCCGGATCAAACGCTGTGCAGGGCGTCACCACCAGATCCAACTGGTCCGGGCGCAGGATCTGTGCGCCGTCCAGCACCGGTGCCGGAATGCCGTAACGTCCGGCCTGCCAGCCCGCCGGGCCGGGCACCACCGCTGTAAGACGATATCCTTCGCCGCAGACCGGCCAGGCCACGGTCTTGCCGTCCTGTTGGGCGGTTTGGATCAAAGCCGACAGATCCACTTCCCCGCCCCAGGCTGCATACACCAGCAGCGTCCCTGCGCAGCGGTACGCTTCCGTCTGACAGATCCCTGCGCAGATGGCTGCATCCGCTGCACTGCGCACCTGCGCAGACAGTGCCTTCCGTGCCGCAACGCCCGCCTGACGCTGCGCTTGCTTTTGTTCGGTCAGGGTCATGGCCGATCTCCTTTTTTGCTGTCTTTTATCTTTTTATAATAATCGCTGCCCCCAAAAATTGCAAGGTTTTTTTCTGGATTGGATGGTTACGCTTATGGGGGGCTGCGGCAAAAAATATGGCCTGCGCAGACGCGCAGGCCATATACACGCTTATATTTTTGCCTTTTGATCAGTGCTTGCTGATCTGCTCCTTGCTGTATTGCAGGGTGTAAAGCTGATAGTACCGTCCATGCTGCGCCAGCAGCTGCTGGTGGTTGCCCTGCTCCAGGATCTTACCATGGGACAGCACGATGATATTGTCTGCGTGCTGGATCGTGGACAGCCGGTGCGCCACGATCAGCATAGTGCCCACCGTGCGCATCTTTTCCAGCGAGTCCTGGATCAGGATCTCGGTCTCGGTATCAATGTTGGCCGTTGCTTCGTCCAGGATCATGACGCTAGGCTTATGCAGCAAGGTGCGGGCAAAGCTGAGCAGCTGCCGCTGCCCGGCAGAGAAGTTGTTGCCCCGCTCCCGTACTTCCTCATCCAGGCCATGATCCAGCTTGGCGATGAACTGATCTGCGTTGACATAATGGCATACCCGCAGGATCTCCTCATCCGGCACCCCATCCATCCGCAGCAGCAGGTTGGAACGAATGGTGCCGGAGAACAGGAACACATCCTGCAGCATCTGGCCAAAATGCCGCCGCAGAGAGGAGATCTTGATCTTGCGGATGTCCACTCCGTCGATCAGGATCTGGCCTTTCTGGAACTCATAATTGCGGCAGATCAAAGAGAGGATGGTGCTCTTACCGGAGCCGGTCGAGCCAACAAAGGCCACCGTCTCCCGGGGATGGATGTGGAAGGACACTCCCTGCAGCACCCACTCCCCCGGTACATAGCTGAACCACACATCCCGGAACTCGATCTCGCCCTTGACCTCCTCCAGCTCGATGGCATCCGGTGCATCCACCAGCTTAGGCTGGATATCCATGATGGAAAAGACCTTTTCACCGGAAGCCAGCGCAGATTGCAGCCAGTTGAACTGTTCCGCCAGGTTCTGGATGGGGGTAAAGAACTTGGCAATGTACATATAAAAGGTAACGATGGTGCCGCTTGTCAGGGTCTGTCCCAAAAAGCTGGTCCCCTCCAGATAGCCCATACCGCCCAGGTAGAACAGGCACAGGATCGAGCTGATGTACAGCATATACACCAGCGGACGGAACACACCAAACACGAAGATCTGCTCCTGTTTTGCCTTTGCCAGTGCCTGGCTGCGGCGGCAGAAATCCGCCTGCTTCTCATCCTCCCGGCCAAAGATCTGGATGACCTTGATGCCGGAGAGGTTCTCGGACAGGTAGGTGTTGATATCGGTGGTGGCATCCTTTACCTTGCGGTACGCCCGGCGGGAAAACTTGCGGAAGATCACCGTAAACAGCACGATAAAGGGCACAAAGCACAGCACCATCAGGGTCAGCTCATAATTCAGGCAGACCATCGCCACCAGGATGCCCAAGATCACAAACGCATTTTTGGTCAGGTTGACCAGCAGATTGGTGAACATCATGGAGATAGCGTTGGTGTCGTTGGTCACACGGGTGACCAGCTTGCCCACCGGGATCTCGTTGAGCTGCTCATGGGACAGCGACTCGATATGGACAAACAGATCCTCACGCAGGTCAGAAACAATGCGCTGTCCCACTTTTTGCAGGATCACCGCTTGGAAATAGGTGCTGCCCATCGAGAACAGCAGCACTCCGGCATATACAGCCACTGCCGCAAACAGGTGCTTCAGCGCAAAGGTGCCCACCACCAGTTCCTCGATATAACCGATCAGGAGCGGCGAAATGATATCGTAGGAGATAGAGAACAGCATCAAAAAGCCTACAACCACAAACTGCGGCAGATAGGGCCGTGCATACGCCGCCAGGCGGCGGACGATCTCCCCATCCGGCATATTGCGCTCAAAACCCATGGCAGCTTTTTTATCCTTGACCGCTGCATAAGCGCCGATCAGCAGTGCCGACACGGCACCGATGATGCCGCCCACCAGCAAAAGCGGGTTAAAATCAGCCATTGTTCTCCCCCCCTGTCTCATCCTCCAGCTGCTGCAGATCTACCATGCGCCGGTACTCGGCACAGCGGGCATACAGCTGCGCATGGGTGCCCACATCTTCAATGCGGCCAGCCTCCAAAAATACGATCTTGTCCAGATCTTTCACAGTAGAGATGCGGTGAGCGATCAGCAAGGTGGTCTGACCCGCCCGGCTGGTGCGCAGGTTTTCCAG
>Freddie_p2__coassemble_4748_pt1 | contig 5935 bp, 3 predicted proteins | sample Freddie_p2__metabat2_low_PE_016 | metagenome-assembled genome bin Freddie_p2
AGCCAGTCGTTCTCATCGCCGGTGGGCAGCTGAACGGAGGACACAACGGCCTCGCCCTTGGCCTGTGCATAGCAGCTCTTGGCAGCCTTCATGACGGCCTCGGAGGTGATGGTGGAGCCCGACACGCCGTCGATCTCAGCCGAACCGGCTGCCAGCAGCTGCTCCTTCAGCTGGTCGGCGGCAGCAGCGCCATAAGAGGCAGTCTCGCCCGAGGTATCCACCACCACGTCGGTGACGGCGGTCTCGCTGAAGGTCATGGTGACCTTGACGGTGGAGGAAATGCCCTCGGCGGTGCCCTCATAGGTGCCAGGAGTGTACAGCCCGCCGGAAGCGGAGGCAGAACCGGAAGCAGCAACGGAGGAGGAAGCCGAATTGCAGCCGGTCAGAGCACCAGCAGTGACAGTGCCCATAGCCGCAGCAGCGGCAATCTTCAAAAAGCCTTTGCGGGAGATCTTATTCATGATAAGGGGTCCTTTCTGTTTTTGTTCCACCCGTGGAGCACAGGCCCACGGAACTTCGTTCGACAATATTTTAACACAAAGAAGCCGTCTTGTCTTTTAAGTTTTCTTAACTAGAATTATATTTCCAGCACCAAAAAACCGGCACAGAAACTGCTGCAGCGTCGTGTCCGCCCCAAATCGAAAGCATTGATTAAGTTTTATTAAGATTTGAAACCATGTTAAGAAAACTTAACCCGATCCAGTCCTATCCACCGTTTTGAAACAAAAAGCAGGCCGATACTGTGTACCGACCTGTCTGCAAAAGCAAAGATCTATTCTGTCATTTCACTGGCCTTCCGGGGTAAAGATATAGCCTTTTCCCCAGACATTTTTCAGGTAGACCGGCTTTGCGGGGTTCGGCTCGATCTTGCCCCGGAGATTGTGGATATGGACCTGCACCGTGCGCACATCCCCCAGGCTGTCCTTGCCCCATATCTTGGCATACAGCTGATTTGCGGTAAAAAAAGTATTGGGATGCCGGACAAACAGATTGAGGATCCTATATTCCATATCTGCCAGATGGATAGACGCTGCCCCTTTCTGGACGCAATGGCTGTTGGCATCCAAGCTAAAGGCCGCACAGTGATATCCATTGGCACTGGGTTCCGCCGCATCCATCTGTACACGGCGGATGTTGGCCATGATACGGGCCAGCAGGATCTTGTTATCATATGGTTTCGACACAAAATCGTCTCCGCCCAGCTCCAGCGCACGCACGATGGTTTCCGTATCGTCCAGGCAGGAAGTGAAGATGATCGGGCAATGGTGCCAGCTGCGCAGACGCTGACACAGATCCACTCCGTTCGTGTCTGGGAGCAGGATATCCATCAGGATCACGTCAAAGATCTCCCGCGCATGGGACAGCGCTTCGCCCCCAGTATCCGCGCAGGTGACAGAAAAGTTTTGCTGGCTTTCCAGAAAGTATCGAGTGGTGTCCCGGATCACCGGGTCATCCTCCACCATCAGCACGCGGATCATAAACGGACTCTCCCCTTCTCTTTGCTTGTTCGGATGGCTCCGGGACGATCCTGCTCTAAAACGCATCCCCCGGAAAATCGCCTTCTTCTTAGTATACCGGATTCTGCGCTGGAGCACAAGGCCGTGCCTTCTCTTTTGCCGGGGCACCGTTTTTGAGGCTTTTGTGGAACAGACTGCCTTTCTGTGATCACCAGAACATATTGAATATGTTCATGATCAGAGTTATTGCTCCGCTCAGAACAAGACCCAAGGTCAAGAGCACCGCCACAACTACAAACACCAGATTGACCCAAAAACCACATCCAGAGCAGCCGCTGGGCTCCTTATCCGGGCCGCCAAAATTACGGTCGAAGGACGTTTTATACTGCGCATAGCCCGTGCTCCCTTTCCCAAAATAGCCATAATCTTTATCCGACATTTGCTGTGCCTCCCCATCAGACTGGAATGGTTTGCTCCATATCCAAAGAATAGCACGTTTTAGGACCAATAAACAGTACTTTTGCAAAAACAGCGAAAAAACACCTTTCTGCACGTCCCGCTGCTTGGTGCAGCACACCCTCCCTCCATCTTTCCAGCGGATGATCTGCACCGGAACAAAGGGTATTTTGGCCCCAGATGCACAGACTAGAGGAGAGAAAGTCCCTGGAACCACCTTTGTTTTCCCAAGAAATGAGCGCAGCAATGAAAAGTTTCACATTGGATGAAAAGCTCTTGCGCATTTTTTCTAAGACATCCCCTAAATATCCATGGAATATTCACAATCATTTGGTAGAATTATAAGGGTTAGGGCGCCGCTGACGGCTTGAAACGCCGCACATCCCCTTGCGGCCCTCTGCACCGCTGAACAAGCCGCAGAGTTGCTGTCAGACCGCCCGTACGCGTATAGGTAGCCCACCGGATCGGAATCTTTTTTCCACTGTTTCCGCTGCACGCCTGGCTCGTCTTTTAACAACAGACGACAAATGAACATACTAATATCAGATCGATCCCGGCAAAGGGGGCCGTTTGGGGCCGTGTACTTCCGTGCCGGCCGCCCCAGAAAGGGAGGACTATGCTCAAGCTCAAACACATCCGTAAAGAATATAAAACCGGCGAGCTGCTGCAAAAAGCACTGGACGACGTCAGTCTGAGCCTGCGTGACAACGAGTTTGTCGCGATCCTGGGCCCCAGTGGTTCCGGCAAGACCACGCTGTTAAACATTATTGGTGGACTGGACCGCTACGACAGCGGCGAAATGATCATCAATGGGATCTCGACCCAAAAATACTCTGACCGGGACTGGGACTCCTACCGCAACCACACGGTAGGCTTTGTTTTTCAAAGTTACAATCTGATCCCGCACCAGACCATTCTGTCCAATGTAGAGCTGGCGCTGACCATCTCCGGCGTATCCGGAGCGGAGCGCCGCCGCCGGGCCGCCGAGGCGCTGCAAAAGGTGGGCCTGGGCGATCAGCTGCACAAACGCCCCTCTGAAATGTCCGGCGGACAGATGCAGCGAGTCGCCATTGCCCGTGCTTTAGTCAACAACCCCGATATCCTGCTGGCAGACGAGCCCACCGGTGCACTGGACAGTGAGACCAGCGTACAGGTAATGGAGCTGCTGAAAGAGGTAGCCAAGGACCGGCTGGTGGTAATGGTGACCCACAACCCCGACCTGGCCGAACAGTATGCTACCCGCATCGTCACCGTGAAGGACGGCATCATCCAATCCGACACCGATCCTTTCCGGCCGGATGAATCGCAGCTGGAGCCGCCGGTGCATATGAATATGGGCCGGTCCTCCATGTCTTTGTTCACCTCCCTGGTGCTGAGCTTCAATAACCTGCGCACCAAAAAAGCCCGTACTCTGCTGACAGCATTTGCCGGCTCCATTGGTATTATCGGCATTGCATTGATCATCTCTCTTTCCGCCGGTGTCAATGACTACATCGCGGATATGGAGCGCTCCACCTTGTCGGAATACCCGCTGCAGATCCTTAGCAACGGCATCGACATCACTTCCATGCTCTCCTCCAGCCCCTTAGGGCAAGGCGTTGTCGGCTCACAGAACGCCCCTGAAGAGGGCATGGTCACGGTACGGGAGCTGATCACCCCGCTGGTGTCCGGCATCTCCTCCAACGACTTGGCCTCATTGAAGGCTTATCTGGAAAGCGACGCCGCATCTGCTGCACAGCACGCCTCGTCCATTGAGTATCTATACGGTGTATCTCCTCAGATCTATCAGATCCGGGAGGATGGCAGCTACCGCCAGGTCAATCCGGATTCCACCCTGGCTGCGCTGGGTCTCAGCGGCGTATCCTCCACCAATGAGGTGGTATCCTCCATGATGGATACCAGCGTATTCTATTCCCTGCCCCGGAACGAAGGACTGTACGACACCCAGTACGACGTAAAAGCCGGACGGTGGCCCGAGCACTACAACGAGTGTGTGGTGGTGTTGGCGGCGGACGGCAGTGTAACGGACTATGCGCTCTACTCCATGGGTCTGCGGGACAGCGCCGAGCTGGATAAAATGGTGCAGCAATTTGCCCAGAACCAGAATGTAGATCTTCCGGAGGACTTCCACGCCTACCGCTATGAGGATTTTTTGAATATCCACTTCAAGCTGGCCAACCCTGCCCAGCGTTATGTCTACGATGACGCCCACAGTGTCTGGGTGGATAAGAGCGATGATAAGCCCTTTATGCAGGAGCTGCTGGCAAACTCGGAAGATCTGACCGTGGTGGGCGTTGTACAGCCCAAGGCCAATGCTTCTGCCACCATGCTGGGTTCCGGCATTGCCTATTCTCCGGAGCTGGTCCCCCATATGGCAGACTTTGCTTCCAACAGCGAAATCGTCCACCAGCAGATGGCACAGCCGAAAGTGAACGTCCTTACCGGCCAGCCGTTTGGTGCGGAGGAAAAGGCTCCGGCACTGGAGCTGAACAAGCTGTTCTCTGTTGATACCGATCGCTTGCAGCAGGCATTCCAGTTCAACCCCAATGCACTGGATCTGTCCGGTGTGTTTGATCTGAACAGCGGCGCACTGGACCTGGAAGGACTGGTGGATTTCAGCTCGTTGCAGCTGGACTTCAGCCAGCTGCCCGGTCTGGACCCGGACACCATTGGTGCTTTGATGGAAAGCCTGAGCCTGTCCATCCCTGCTGAAAAGGTACAGGCCCTGGCCCAGAAGGTGCTGAACGGTTACAAGGATTATGTGATCGGCAACGGATTTTTGCATCTGAACCGGCTGGACTTTGGCTCCTACCTGCAGACGCCTCAGTTCCAGCAGCTGATGAAGGAAGCTATGGAAGAGCTGATCGACAAGCAGGCGGTAAGCCAGCAGCTTTCCACTGCATTGCAGCAGGCTCTGGCCGGGTATTCTGCACAGCTGAACCAGGTGCTGCAAACTCAGCTGGGAAGTGTGCTGCAGCAGGTCATGAGCCAGGCTATGCCCAAGATCATGGCCACCTTGCAGACCCAGCTGCAAAAGGGTCTGTCCAAGCTGGCCAGCCAGATGGAAAACGCCATCAAGATCGATGCATCTGCCTTTAAGGATGCCATCTCTCTGAGTATGGATGAGACCCAGATCAGCGAGCTGCTGACTTCGGCTATGCTCTCTTCCAGCGCCACATATGATTCCAACCTGCAAAACTTTGGGTATGTGGACTTCTCTCGTCCCAGCCAGATCCGGATCTATCCCTTGGATTTTGAGAGCAAGGCTGTGATCCTGGAAGAGCTGGAGACCTACAACAACGCAATGACCGCACAGGGCGAGGAGGAAAAGGTGATCCGCTACACCGATCTGGTGGGCACTCTGATGACCTCTGTGACCGAGATCGTGAACATGATCAGCAGTATGCTGGTGGCCTTTGTGTCCATCTCGCTGGTGGTCTCCTCCATCATGATCGGCGTCATCACCTATATCAGTGTGCTGGAACGCCGTAAGGAGATCGGCATCCTGCGTGCCATTGGCGCATCCAAGCGCAATGTGTCCGAGGTGTTCAACGCCGAGACCTTGATCATTGGTCTGTTCTCCGGCATACTGGGCATCATCCTCAGCGAGCTGCTGCTGATCCCCGGCAATATGCTGATCCGGTCGGTATCCGGCAGCAGTCAAATGACAGCGGTGCTGCCGCTGGATGCAGCCGTGATCCTGGTGCTGCTCTCCACGCTGCTGACCATCCTGGGCGGTCTGATCCCCTCGATGAGCGCTGCCAAGTGCAACCCTGTCACTGCGCTGCGGTCGGAATAAGAGCGCTGATCCCTATCACAAATATTCCACCTGCGGCGGAGCTTCCCTTTCCCGCCACAGGCGCACAAAACCGGCATAGCCAAAGCTATGCCGGTTTTGTATTGCTCTTTTTCTGTTTTCCCACAGATAACAGCAGGGCCTCCCTGCCCTGCATCCAGTTTTCAATTTACTGTCATAAAGCCAAAAAAGTGATCCCCCACAGACGCTGCTGAAAACAGCAGGC
>Freddie_p2__coassemble_6927_pt1 | contig 4128 bp, 5 predicted proteins | sample Freddie_p2__metabat2_low_PE_016 | metagenome-assembled genome bin Freddie_p2
TACCTGCAATGCACTGCACCAGATGGACATGCGCATCAATGATCTTCATGTACCCGAACTCCTTTTTGTCTCAAATCGCTTCTAGCTGTTTTGTCCGGCTCTTTACAGGTCCGAGAACAGGTCTGCCTGATAGATGCCTTCTGCCAGCATCCGGGCAAAGCTCTCCTTCACGGCGGGCGCATCCTCTTTATAGGTCATGCCGTACCACGCATCGTTGGTCTTCAGCACCTTGACCGAGATCTTGTTCTGGGACAGCAGTTCCCCGATAAAGGTCGGGATCAGATACTCTGCCTTGAGGGGATTCGCCGGCACCTCTTTTTCAAAAAATTCCGCAAAGCCCTGCTCAAGCACCTGCAAAAAGTCCAAAGTCAGGCCCCACATATTCATGGACACCAAGGAATCCAGATCCAGCTCCACACCGTCCGCCTGGGCGCCTGCGGCCGTTTTCAGGATATTTTTGGTCTCCGTCACCTGGGTCAGGCAGCTCTTTTCGTCCATCTTGCAGATGCCGCGGGTCACACCGCCATTATCCGAAAGTGTGTTGCGCAGCACAAAGCCGGCCATGCAATCCCCGCCGCCGGACACCAAATGCCCGTGGAGCGCCCGCAGACCCTCTTTTCCGTAATAGTCATCTGCATTGATGACCACGAAAGGCGTTTTCAACACCTGTTTTGCGGCCAGCACCGCCTGCCCTGTGCCCCAGGGCTTTGTGCGCCCTTCCGGGAACTGACCCGGGATATCGTGCAGATCCTGGAAGGCATAGTCCACCGTCACGCCCTTCGCTGCACACACGGCAGCGATCCGGTCCCCGATCACCTCCCGGAACTCTGCCTCGATGTCCTTGCGGATCACGAATACCACATGGTTGAACCCTGCCTCGATCGCATCATGGATGGAATAATCCATAATGATATGCCGCCCGCCGTCCACCGGCTCCAACTGTTTGATGCCTCCGCCAAAGCGGGAGCCGATTCCGGCTGCCATAATAAGCAATGTCGTTTCCATAGAGGTTATTCCTTTCTGTTTTTGATCTCGTTGTTATTTTTCCGGCACGTACCGAAAAAGGGATATAAAAACAAGGGGCTGCCCAGAACCTTTTGCTGCATTCCAGGCCGCACCCTCTGTGCATACATTTTATCCTATCATGCACCCTGCACCCGGACCAGGAGCATCACTGGACCGGAAGTCCGAACAGACAGGTACACCACACCGTTTTTCACCCGCACTGGCACCAGCTGAGACTGTCCGCTCCGGTTCCAGCAGACGGCTGCCAACTGGGTCCCCTCCTCTACACCCGGCACCATGATGGCTACTTCCATACTTGGCTGCTGTGACAAAACGGTAAGCGCTGCAGGAGACATCGTCACATCATACATTGCGATGGGCGTATACTGCGCTGTTCCCGCACCTACAGTCGATTCAAAAGAAGCAGCTGCCTCCGGCGCTATGCTGTCCATCAACTGCTGTGTGGACTGCGCCTCACGGACCTGCTGATACAAAGCACTCAACTGCCCATTGGCTGCAAAGGTCAGTCCGCTGCCCGTAGCCACATCAGCCAGCTGTTCGCTGGTCGCCTGCGGGTTTGTCGCCATGACCGCCGCATTGGCTGCCAAAGCAGAAGATACTGGCGTGATCTGGATAAGCGCCTGTGTGGCGGACTCGACCTGGAGAACTTCTTCCGCCTTTGGCACGGTGCCCTGTTCCACCGCAGGCGCCGTGTGGATCGTGATCACCGCGCCATCCGACGCCGTCACCTGATTCTGCACTACTTCCACTTCCTGTTGGGTGCGGCTGGGATGCCACTGCGCAGCAAAAGCCTGCATTCCCATCGCTGCTGTTACAAGCGAAACCAGAGCCAGCCCCGCTATACGAACCATTCTTTTACTTTTCATTTTGTTTTCCTCTGCGGGTCGGCAGCTTTTCATGTGAGGCCCCACGGCCATACCGAGATCCACCATATCTGTACCCATTTTCATAATAGTATCCACCGCGATAATACCGGTGATAATACGCACTGGAACGACTGTTCAAGTCCACCCGGTTCAGAACGATCCCCAGCAGCGGACTCTCTGCCCGTTTTAGCATCTGGACAGAGTTTTCCACCAGTTTGCGAGGGGTATCTCCGCTACGGACCACCAGTACGCTTCCGTCACAGTACCGGGCAATATTGAGTGCATCCGCCACACTGCCCAGCGGCGGCGTGTCAACAAGAACATAATCAAAGTTCTGCCGGCAATAATCCAAAAGCTCTGCAAAGCCTTGGCTTTCCAACAAAATCGTCGGGTTCGCAATGGAGGACGTTACCGGGACCATATACCCATTGGGTATGTTTGTCTTATAGATCACATCCTGCATCTCAGCCCGTCCTGCAAGATAATACGGCGCACCGATCAAATTTTCTGCATCGACACTGGCAATATTATACTTATACCGCATCTCCGAATTCCGAAAATCGCAGTCGATCAGTACGATAGAGCCCCCCACCTCCGCCATCATCTTCCACAACTGCATTGCAATAAAGCTCTTTCCCTCATTGGGGACGCTGCTGGTCACCATGACAGTCTTGACCTGACTGCCACAAAAACTCAAGTTGATGCGCAGCTGGTTCAGCGCTTCCGTCACATTAAACGGAAGCTCCGGCAAATTTCGGATTTCCAGTTCTTTCATTGTGCCTTTCACCTCCACGCTCGGTCAGCTCTTTTCCTCTGCCCATCCCGTCCATCTGCCTCTGGAATAGTAGCCAGCGGCTGTACTCCAAAATAGCGGGAAATATCATCCGGTGTCTTGAACGTATCATCCAGCAGATACCGTACCACCAGCACCGCACTGCACAGAACAGCTCCCAGCAACCCACCCAATATAATATTTTTTGCATAGCTGGGACTGGACTTGACCATTGGCGGAATCGCCTGTTCTACCAGGTTAGGCTCCTCGGTTTCCATGATCTGCGGCAGATAGATGCACGCCTGCTTCACCAGCTCATTTGCAATATCGGCCGCCTGGTTCGGGTCTGGGCTGGTCACTGCGATTTTTAAGATACGGGTATCCGGGGTGTTTGTGATCCGGAGCATTTCCGACAGCGCACTGACCGTGAGATCCAGATCCAGATCCAGATTTTTGATGACATCTTCCAGCAAGGGGCGGCTGTACATCAGTTCCCGATAATCGGCCGTCAGCTGTGCACCGATCTGCAGATCGGTCAGATCTACCACCGATTTATTGGACGCTGAAACGATATAGATACTGGAATCTGCCGTGTACAAGGGTGTCACACAGAAATACGTCCACCCAAACGACACTGCCGCCCCCAGCACCAGGCAGAGAAAGATTTTCCACGCCTGACCCCATAATGTATAGAATAATTCTACCAGATCTATGGTGTCTTCTTCCTCTGGACTGCGCCCGATCTGCATGGCGGGCATTTCCCCGAAGTCCTGGTTTTCCGTAACGTCCATTCCTACACCCCCACTTATATTTCCTGATAGAACAATTCCAAAACCGTCTCCTGCAGGCTGTCTGGGTCCAGATAATAGGCCCAATATCCGTTTTCTACCGTATTTTCCCCTGCAATGGTCATCAGAGGAAGTTCTTCATACTGCTTTAGCCGGTCTGCAATATTTACCGCAGTCCCGCTGGCAATATCCGTAATGATATATTCGGACAGGGCATCGTATGCTGTAACCGCAAATTCCGAAGCCATACCACGAAGTTTTTCTTCAAAAGCGGTCAAAAACTGCCGCTGCCGGCCCATACGGGCCAGGTTGGTCTGGTCGTCCACATCCTTACGGGTACGGACAAATTCCAGCGCCTGCTCCCCGTTCATCGTGATGGTCTGTCCCTCTGTAAGGGCAGGATCTACTGCAGAAAAGTCGGAGGTCACCTTTACGGTGATCCCTCCCATCAGATCCACCAGGATCCCCACACCGCCCATGTTCAACGACAGATACCCGTTGACCGGCTGGTCATCCAGCATCATGGAAACAGCGCGCACATTGTTTTTGCAGCTCTGTTCCCGGCCATCGCCATAAGCATGTGCCAGACAGATCTGCTGTACCAGGGTATAGGGCACCGTACCCATCATGCTCAGGACCGGCACTTCCACCATGCTGTCCCGGTTGATCTGCAAAA